>JMBV01000159.1_pt1 | contig 25712 bp, 38 predicted proteins | sample 616531 | NCBI WGS metagenome assembly JMBV01 (sample SAMN02727904, study PRJNA239997) | anaerobic digester metagenome | biome: anaerobic digester; isolation source: mesophilic anaerobic digester inoculated with municipal waste water sludge... | place: Germany: Bielefeld University, CeBiTec ...
TTTAAAGTTATTAGAAAATCAAAATAACAATATATGTATATAATACTATTAGAAGAAAGATTGTGTAATCCAAATTATCATGGGTATAAATTAAAGAGATATTACTTTATTTAACAATATGAGAAAGTTGTGGTGATAAATATGGAAATTCAATTCTTTGGTGCGGCAAAGATGGTAACTGGATCTAATTACTTAATAACTACAGAAAAGTATAATATTTTAGTTGATTGTGGTATGTTTCAGGGAAACAAAGAAATGGAAAAGATGAATTTTATGGATTTTCCTTATGATGTGGAGGAAGTAGATTATTTAATATTGACTCATGCTCATATCGATCATAGTGGTAGAATACCAAAGCTAGTAAAGGATGGATTTAGGGGAAAGATTATTTGTACAAAGCCTACTTTTGATCTATGTGAAATTATGCTTTTAGATAGTGCTAAAATTCAAGAATCTGATGTAGAATGGGAAAATAAAAAAACGATTGAGAGCTGGGCAAGATATGATATATCCTTTATACACCATGAAGGATGCAGAAGAAAGCTTAAAATATTTTGAACCTTATTTTTATAATCAAAGGATAAATTTAAATGAGGATATATCCATAAGATTTAAAGATGCAGGACATATATTAGGGTCTGCTGTCGTAGAAATGTGGATACAGGAAAAGGGTGAGCAAACTAAAATAGTATTTTCAGGGGGGGATTTAGGTATGCCTGATAGACCTATAATTAAAAGTCCCGAATTTATTGAAGATGCTGATTATTTAATTATAGAATCTACTTATGGAAATACTAATCATGAGCTTTTTAAAAGTAGTACTGAAAAGTTAATAGATATAATAAACAGAACAGTTATAAGGGGTGGAAGTGTTATTATACCTTCATTTGCAGTAGGAAGGACTCAAGAACTAATATATGAGTTAAATAAATATTATGAGTATAATAATGAAATAGAAGAATATATGAGAATTCCAATTTATGTTGATAGTCCTATGGCTGTAAATGCTACTGAAGTTTTCCAAAAAAAATTCTAGTAGTTTTGATGAAGAAGCAACAGAACTCATATTAAAAGGAGATAATCCTTTTTCTTTTAGTAATTTAAGATATATAAGAAGTCAAGAAGAATCTATGGCACTTAATAAATCAAATTATCCTAAAGTAATAATTTCTTCTAGTGGTATGGCAAATGCTGGTAGAGTTAGGCATCATTTAAAACATAATTTATGGAATCCTAAAAATAGTTTGGTATTTGTAGGATATCAAGCTGAAGGAACTTTAGGGAGAATATTATTAGATGGAGTTAAAAGAGTAAAGCTTTTAGGAGAGGAAATTGATGTACAGCTTGAAATTTATGACTTAGAAGGTTTTTCAGGTCATGCAGATCAAAAAAACCTTAATAAATTGGATTGATAGATTTAAAACAAAACCAAAGAAGATATTTATAGTACATGGAGAAGAAGAACAGTCTAATACACTATCTAATTTAATTGAAGATAAGTTCAATATAGAGACTATAGTACCTAATATGGAGGATAAATTTAATATATCTAAAGATGAGATAGAATTAAAGAAAGGGATAAATATAGAGCCGGTGCTACTACAACAGGATATAGAAAATGAACTTGAAAATGTATATAAACAATTTGGTGCATTAGTTAGTCGATCAGGGATGTTATATAAAGATAAAATTATAGAAAAAAAATTATGATGAGCTTAAAAACAAATTAATAGATTTACAACATGAACTAATGGATTTAAATATTTTACTAAGTAAATAAAACACAGATGGAGGATAAAATGAAGTATATAGAAAACTTTTCTAATGATCCTAGATACAATTTAGCCTTTGAAGAGTATTGTTTTAAAAATTTATCACAAGATGAAGATTATGTAATCTTATGGATAAATGGACCGGCGATTATTGTAGGGAAAAACCAAAATACTATTGAAGAAGTTAATGCAAAATATGTGGAAGAAAACAATATACAAGTAGTAAGAAGGGTAACAGGTGGTGGAGCCGTATATCATGATCTTGGTAACTTAAACTTTTCCATAATAACAAATGTAAATGGAAATAGGGTAATAGACTTTAAAAAAATACAATATACCAATTGTTAAGGCCTTAGAGAAATTAGGGGGGGTTAAATGTGAGTTGTCAGGAAGAAATGATATAACCATAGATGGAAAGAAGTTTTCAGGTATTGCACAATCTATTTTTAAAGATAGGGTCTTAAATCATGGAACATTATTATTTGATACAAAGTTAGATGTATTATCTAAGGCTTTAAATGTGAAGCAAGATAAGATTGCCTCTAAAGGTGTGAAATCTGTAAAGAGTAGAGTAACTAATATAAAACCATATATTAAAGAAGATATAGATATGGGTGAATTCAAAAGATTATTATTGAAATATATATTTGAAATGGAAGGATTAATACCAATAAAATATGAATTGTCAGATAAAGAAAAAGCTGAAATAGATAAACTATATAAGGAAAAATATTCTACATGGGAATGGAATTATGGAAAATCTCCTAAGTTTAATTTTAATAATTACAAGAGGTTCTCTTTTGGTTCAATAGATATTAGATTAGAGATTAAAAAAAGGTATAATTGAAGATTGTAAAATCTTTGGAGATTTTTTTTGGGGCTGTAGATATTAAAGAGCTAGAAGATAAGCTTAAGGACAAAAATATGATAAGAACAATTTAATTTCAGAGTTAGAGAATGAAGATTTAACACAATATTTTGGAGACATTACATTAGATGAATTTATTCAGTTGATTTTTATATAGAGAGAACTAATATCAGCAGGACTATAAAATTCTAGCTGATATTAGTTTTATTTATGAGAAAAGGTTTCCATATGTTAAATTTTTTTTCTAAAAAGGTTTTATTGCAAGTTTTACTATAATAAGTTGCAAATTTTATTATTTTATTCTTAATTATCAGACAAATCAAAGGGAATATGAAGGATAGAAATAGACACCCCGTCAAAATGGCTTAAAATAGCAAGGTGTAGAAAGTGGAATTTCAAAAAAAACCTTTTCAAAATACTTGTTTTTATAAATAAATATGGTATTATTAAAGAGAAGATAGACATATTATAGACAAAAAAAACCAAAGTATATTAAGGAGGTAAACAAAATGGACAAAAAAACCATTGTACTTGGAGTAATTGGTTCAGATTGCCATGCAGTAGGCAACAAAATCTTAGATTACTCATTAACAGATGCAGGATTTAATGTTGTAAACATTGGTGTATTATCACCACAGGAGGATTTTATTAATGCAGCAGTTGAGACTAATGCTGACGCAATATTAGTTTCTTCACTTTATGGTCATGGGGGAAATTGACTGTAGGGGCATGAGAGAAAAATGTGATGAGGCAGGATTAAAAGATATTTTACTTTATGTAGGTGGAAATATTGTAGTAGGTAAACAAAAATGGGAAGATGTTCACAAAAGATTTAAAGATATGGGATTTGACAGAGTGTATCCACCAGGAACTTCAGTAGAAACGTCTATTCATGATTTAAAAGAAGACTTATACAAGTAGAGGCGATAATATGGATTGTTATCTTTTTATTGACTTTGGTAGCACTTATACTAAAGTAACCCTTGTAGATATTGAAAATGAGGAAATAGTTGGTACAGGCAAATCTTATACTACAGTAGAAACAGATGTAACTATAGGATATAATAATGCTCTGGAAAAATTGTTTTCCAAAGTCAAAGGAGAAGTTAATATTATTAAAAAAACTTGCTTGTTCGTCAGCAGCAGGTGGATTGAAGATTATAGCTATTGGTTTAGTGCCTGAACTAACGGCTGAAGCTGCTAAAAGAGCCGCATTGGGAGCAGGGGCAAGGGTGATAAAGACCTATAGCCATAATTTAAATAATAGTGAACTTCTTGAAATAAAAACTCAGATGCTGACATGATATTACTTGCCGGTGGAACTGATGGTGGAAATGCTGAATGTATAATTCATAATGCAGGAATGATTGCAAAACATAATATTCAAATTCCTGTAGTCGTTGCAGGCAACAAAAGCTGTAATGATGACATAAAGGATACCTTTGAAGGGAAAATAGAATATTATTTTACTGAAAATGTTATGCCAAATTTAAACAATATAAATGTGGAGCCGGCTAGGGAAACAATAAGAAGTATATTTATGAAACAAATTGTAAATGCCAAAGGAATGGAGCATGTAGAAGAATCTATTTCTGAAATTTTAATGCCTACACCAGCTTCAGTGTTAAAGGCCGCAGAGGTTTTATCTAAAGGTACTAAAGACGAATTTGGAATTGGCGATTTAGCAGTTATAGATATAGGTGGTGCTACTACAGATATTCACTCTATAGGAGAAGGGGGGCACCTAGCAAGCCATCTGTAATATTAAGGGGGGGCTTAGAAGAGCCTATAGCTAAGAGAACTGTAGAAGGCGACTTAGGAATGAGATATTCGGCAATCTCTGTTTTCGAGGCAGCAGGGACAAGATTATTGAAGAAATATCTGAATATTCAGGATTATGACTTAGAAAATGAATTTAAAAAGAGGTATGAAAACACTTCATTTATTCCAGAAATGGAAAAAGATATAGCTTTTGATGAGGGAATTGCAAAGGTATGTGCTGATATTTCTATGAAGAGACATGCAGGAAGAGTAGAAGCTATTTTCTCGCCATTGGGAGCTATGTATTCTCAAGTGGGAAAGGATTTAATGGAGCTACCTTATATAGTGGGAACAGGTGGGGGGGTTATTGTAAATAGTAAAAACCCACAAAAAAAATTTTAGAGGCTTCATTATTCACAATGGATGACCCTGATTCACTTAAACCTAGACATCCAAAATTTTTAATTGATAAAGATTATATCTTATCTGCTATGGGACTTTTAGCTATGACAGATGCAAACATGGCAGTGAGAATGCTTAAAAAAATATATAGTAAAGTGTGGAGGTAATAACTGATGGTTTTGAAAAATAAAAAAAACTTACCGATGAGCAATTTTTTTAAACAAAGAGAAGAAGTTCTTAGTCAATGGCCAACAGGTAAAGAAGTAGATTTACAGGAAGCAGTAGACTTCTTGAAAAAGGTGCCAGAAGAAAAGAATTTTGCAATAAAATTAGAAAAAGCAAAGGAGGCGAAGGTTACATTAGCACAACCTAGAGCAGGGGGTTGCATTGATAGATGAACATATAAAATTATTGAGTTACTTACAAGATGAAGGTGGAGCAGACTTTTTACCCTCTACAATAGACTCCTATACTAGACAAAATAGATATGATGAATGTGAAGTTGGTATAGAAGAATCAATAAAAGCAGGAAGATCACTGCTTAATGGATTCCCAGCAGTAAACCATGGTATTGAAGGTTGTAGAAAGGTATATGAAAGTGTTAATTTACCATTACAAGCTAGACATGGTACACCAGATTCAAGATTATTAGCTGAAATAATCCATGCTTCAGGTTGGACATCAAATGAAGGTGGAGGTATTAGTTATAATATTCCATATGCAAAAGCAGTTTCTGTAGAAAAAAAAGTCTTAGCGACTGGCAATATTGTGATAGACTAGTAGGATTTTATGAAGAACAAGGTATCCAAATTAATAGAGAACCGTTTGGACCTTTGACTGGAACTTTAGTGCCACCATCCACTTCTAATGCAGTTGGAATAATAGAAGCTTTACTTGCAGCAGAGCAAGGTGTAAAGAGCATAACTGTTGGATATGGACAATGTGGAAACTTAATCCAAGACGTTGCAGCAGTAAGAGCACTAGAAGAGCAAACAGAAGAATACCTAAAGAAATTTGGATATAATGACTGTGTAGTAACAACAGTATTCCATCAATGGATGGGTGGATTCCCTGAAGATGAAGCAAAAGCTTTTGGTGTAATATCAGTAGGATCAACAGCAGCTGCTTTAGCAGGAGCAACAAAAGTAATTGTTAAAACACCTCATGAAGCAATAGGTATTCCAACAAAAGAAGCAAATGCACAAGGTATTAAAGCTACAAAAATGACATTGAATTTACTAGAAGGCCAAAGAATGGCAATGAGTAGAGAGTTAGAAGAAGAAATTAGAATAATAAAAGCGGAAACAAAATGTATGCTTGACAAGATATTTGAAGTAGGTAATGGAGATTTAGCAATAGGAACGGTAAAAGGATTTGAACAAGGTATAATTGATATTCCATTTGGACCTTCAAAATATAATCTTGGAAAGATGATGCCAGCTAGAGATAATAACGGTGCTGTTAGATATTTGATGACAGGTAATATACCATTTACTAAAGAGTTAATCGATTTTAATAGGGAAAAATTAGAAGAAAGAGGAAAATACGAAAGCAGAGAAGTTGGGTTCCAAATGACTGTTGACGATATTTTCGCAGTAGGTAAAGGAAAATTAATTGGAAGACCGGAGGGAAAATAAAATGAAAATAGTTGATATTATTTGTTCAGAAGGAAAAACTGGTTTTTATTTTGATGATCAAAAGGCAATAAAACAAGGTGCAAAACATGACGGTATGTTTTATTTAGGCGAGCCTAAAACTGAAGGTTTTACAGCTGTTAGACAAGCGGGAGAAAGTATCTCAGTAATGATAATATTAGACGACGGTCAAGTTGCTCATGGAGATTGTGCTGCTGTACAATATTCAGGAGCAGGCGGTAGAGATCCATTATTCTTAGCTAAGGATTTCATTCCTATAATAGAAGGAGAAATTAGAGATAGATTATTAGGAAAAGAAACTACAAACTTCAAGGAATTAGCTGAAGAAATAGATAAGATGGAAGTTGATGGTAAAAGACTTCATACAGCAATAAGATATGGATTAACTCAAGCTTTATTAGACGCTGCAGCAAAGGCAAGAAAAGTTACAATGGCAGAGGTTATAAAAGAAGAATACAATACAGGAGTAGAATTAAATAGGATTCCGATATTTACTCAATCAGGTGATGATAGATATACAAATGCTGATAAAATGATAATCAAAGAAGCAGATGTACTACCACATGGTTTATTCAATAATGTTGAAGAAAAACTAGGCTTAAAAGGTGAAAAATTAATAGAATATGTTGAATGGTTAAGGGATAGAGTTCTTAAGTTCAGAGTTAATGAAGATTACAATCCAATATTCCATATAGATGTTTATGGAACTATAGGAGAACTTTTAAATGACGATACTAAAGCTATGACTGAGTATCTAGGAAAACTAGAAGAAGCAGCAAAGCCATTTAAACTTAGAATAGAAGGACCTATGGATGTAGGTAGTAGAACTGCTCAAATGGAAGCTATGAGAGATTTAAGAGCTAGTTTAGAAGAAGCAGGAATAGGTGTTGAACTAGTTGCCGATGAATGGTGTAATACTCTAGAAGATGTTAAGTACTTTGCAGAAAATAAAGCAGGACATATGATTCAAGTTAAGACACCAGATTTAGGTGGAATCAATAATTCCATAGAAGCTATATTATTCTGTAATGAAATAGGTGTAGGAGCATATTTAGGTGGAACTTGTAATGAAACTAGTAGAAGTGCTGAAATATGTGCCAATATAGCTATGGCATGTGGTGCTACACAAGTATTAGCTAAACCAGGTATGGGCGTTGATGAAGGTATAATGATTATCAACAACGAAATGAATAGAGTTGTTGCTTTAAGTAAGAAAAGAGCTTAGGCTAACAAAATAAAAGGTGGGTAAATAATGAGAGAAATTGATGCAGGGTTAATAACTAAAGAAGTAAAAAGATTGGTTATGGAAGCTAATTATTTTTTTACCTGATGATGTTTTAAATTCATTAAAAGAGTCAAAAAAAGAATGAAGAATGGGATCTTGCGTCTGCTACAATAGGAAAAATAATAGACAATGCTGAAATTGCAAGTACAGATCATGCTCCAATGTGTCAAGATACAGGTATGGTTGTAGTATTTGTAAAAATGGGGGGGCAAGATGTAAGGATTACAAATGGTTATATTGAAGATGCAATCAATCAAGGTATTAGAGAAGGATATACAGAAGGATATCTTAGAAAGTCAGTAGTTAGTGATCCGCTAAATAGAGTAAATACAAAAGATAATACACCTGGAATAATTCATTATGAAATTGTTCCAGGAGACAAACTTTCTATAATGGTGGCACCTAAAGGATTTGGATCTGAAAACATGTCTAGAATAAAGATGCTTAAACCATCAGAAGGATTACAAGGTGTAAAGGATTTTGTATTGGAATCTGTTGAATTAGCAGGTCCTAATCCTTGTCCTCCAATAGTGGTAGGAGTTGGAATTGGTGGTACTTTTGAAAAAGCAGCTTATTTAGCTAAAAAAATCCTTAATGAGACCATTAGATAAATATTCAGATAATCCTTTCTATGCAGATCTTGAAAAAGAGCTACTTGAAAAGGTTAATAATTTAGGAATTGGACCTCAAGGGTTTGGTGGAAAGACTACTGCATTAAAGGTAAGTATAGAATACTATCCTACACATATTGCTGGTCTACCTGTTGCAGTAAACATTAACTGTCACGCAACTAGACATAAAGAAGTTATTCTTTAGGAGGGTAAATATGAAGAAAACATTAACTACACCTTTAACCGTAGAAGATCTAAAAGATTTGAGAGCTGGTGATGATGTATATATTACTGGATATGTATATACTGCAAGGGATGCAGCTCATGAAAGGCTTGTTAAGCTATTAGATGAAGGAAAAGAATTACCTTTTGATATAGAGGGAGCAGTAATTTACTATGTAGGACCTGCTCCTGCAAAGCCTGGTGAACCAATAGGTTCAGCGGGCCCTACTACTAGTTATAGAATGGATGCGTATGCACCTAGATTGCTAGATGTAGGATTAAAAGGGATGATTGGTAAAGGAAAAAGAGGTCAAGAGGTTAAAGATAAAATAGTAGAAAAAGGCGCTGTATATTTTGCAGCAATTGGTGGAGCTGCTGCTCTAATTAAAAAAATGTATTAAATCTTCAGAAGTAATAGCCTATGAAGATTTAGGAGCAGAAGCTATTCGAAAAATGTACGTGGAAGATTTCCCAGTAACTGTTATTAATGATGCACAGGGAAATGACTTATATGAGTTGGGAAGGAAGGAATATTTAGCATGGGCGGAGGAAAATAGAAATAGTAAAGATGGCTACAGCCGGAACTGTTGAATCCAACGACATACTTATTATGATTTCCAAAGGTGAAGGAAATATAGATATAGAATTAGAAAGTGTTGTTGAACAACAATATGGTGAAGATATTAAAAAGGTAATATATGATACCCTTGTAGAAGAAGGGGTAGAAAATGCCAAGGTAATTGCAAAGGACAAAGGAGCCTTAGACTTTACAATAAAAGCTAGAGTTAAAGCTTGTGTGGCTAGAGGAAGTGGTGATGCAAATGAACTATAGGACATTGCTATTTATACCAGGAAACAACCCTGGCATGCTTTTAAATTCCGATATATTAGGTGCAGATGGTTGATAATAGACTTAGAAGATGCTGTAGCTTTAACAGAAAAGGATGCAGCTAGAATTTTAGTTAGAGAATATTTAACTACATTTGATACTAAAACAGATGTATTTGTTAGAATTAATCCATTAGATAGCCCTTATTTCTATGAAGATTTAGATGCAATTAAGGACCTTGATATTAAAGGAATTGTACTACCTAAGGCTGGTATAGAACCAATGGAAAACTAGATGAATATCTAAAGGAAAATAAACTAGATTTTGATATTATTGCATTGGTAGAAACTGCATTAGGATTAGAATTAGCATTGGATATTGTACAAAAATCAGATCGGGTAATAGGTATATTTTTAGGCGCTGAAGACTTGACTTTAGATTTAGGTGCTAAAAGAACAAAAGAATCTAATGAAATTGCATATGCAAGATCAAGGATTATAGCTGCTTCTAAAGCTATGGGAATACAAGCTATAGATACACCTTTTACAGATACAGATGATATGGAAGGATTAAGAATTGATACTTTAAATGCAAAAGATTTAGGTATGACAGGTAAAGCTGTAATTAGTCCAAGACATGTTGAAGATATTAATATTGCATTTTCACCCACAGAAGAAGAAGTGGATTATGCATTTAGAGTTATAGAAGGTGTAAAGGTAGCAAATGAAAAAGGACTAGGAGCTTTTTCCATAGAAGGAAAAATGATAGATAAACCAATAATATTGCGAGCATTAAATACATTAAAATTAAGCGGTAACTATAAGGAGGAATATGATGAATTACTTAAATAATACAGATTTAAAAACTGTAGAAATTCTAAAAAAAATCAGAATATCCTTCTAAGAGTACGGCTAAAGAGAAAGTAACAGAAGACTTAGTTTCCTTAATAAAGGAACTGGATTTAAAAGATAATGCAGTAGTATCTTTTCACCATCATTTAAGAAATGGCGACAAAGTTATGAATCTAGTTATGAAGGAAATCCAAAACGCTGGTCTTAAAGGAATAACATTAGTTGCAAGTTCTTTATTTCCAGTACACGAAGAGTTAGTGCCATTAATTCAAGATGGAACTATACAAAATATAGTTACTTCTTATATTACTGGTGGTTTAGCTAAGGCTATTAGTAATGGAGATTTAAAAGGACATATCATTATGCAATCCCATGGTGGAAGAGCCAGAAGCATCATTAATGAAGAGATAGCCATAGATGCTGCTTTTGTTGCATCACCAAGCTCTGATAAAATGGGAAATATATCTGGAGTAAATGGGAAAAATTATTGTGGATCAATGGGATATGCTATTGCTGATGGTATTAAAGCTAAGAAAGTTATAGCTGTTACAGACTCATTAATGGATTATCCAAATTATCCAGCAGATATAACTGAAGACTATGTAGATCATGTACTTGTAGTAGAGTCAATTGGACTTAAAGAAGGAATAGTTTCCGGTACAACTAGGGTTACAAAGGATCCAGTAGGTTTAAAAATAGCTAAGGATACCCTTAAAGTAATGGAGGCAACTGGTCTTTTAAAGGATGGAGTTAGCTTCCAAAGTGGAGCTGGAGGAATTTCTTTAGCAGTAACTTCATATCTTAGGGATTATATGATTGAAAATAATATAAAGGGTAGTTTTGCTTCAGGTGGAATAACAGGATATTTAACTGATATGTTAGAGGAAGGCTTATTTGAATCCTTATTTGATGTTCAGTGCTTTGATTTAAAAGCTATTGATTCATTAAAGAAGAATCCAAATCATATAAGAATGAGTGCTTCACAATATGGTAATCCTGAAGTTTCATCAGTAGTAGATAATTTAGATATAGTAATATTAGGAGCAACTGAAATAGATTTAGATTTCAACGTAAATGTATCTACAGGTTCCGATGGAGTACTTATGGGAGGATCTGGAGGACATCAAGATACTGCAGCAGGTAGTAAAGTATCAATAATCGTATCTAAACTATTTTCATCTAGAATACCTTTAATAAAGGATAGAGTAGATGTAATTACGACTCCTGGAAGTACTATAGATGTTCTAGTAACTGAAAGAGGAATATGCGTAAATCCATTAAGGAAGGATTTAATAGAAAAATTCAAAGAGGCTAAACTAGAGATAATAGATATCAAAGAGCTAAAGGAATATTCAGAAAAGGTAATGGGAGCACCAAGGACTATAGAAAAGACTGATAGAATTATTGGACTATCAGAATATAGAGATGGAAGCATATTAGACTATATTTATGAAGTGAAAAATTAAAGAATATATTAACTAAAGAGTTGCATAAATGCAACTCTTTAGCTTTACATATGATATAATAGAAAAGATAATAACTATTATTGCAAATGAGGGATATTATGTTTTTTTTAGTGATGAATTAAACCAAAGCAATGAAAAAGAAGTTCAGGAAATAAAGGAGTTTTTAAATAATTTTCAAGTAGAATATGATTATCCTGATAAAACCTTTATAATTAGAGATAATGGAAAGATAATAGCTACAGGTTCTGCTTCAGGAAATATTTTAAAATATTTCTTTTCTAGAGAAGAGTATAAGGGACAAGGAGCAATGGGAATCATCTATAACTCATTGTTGAACCATCTTCTAGAGAATGGGTATGATTCTTTTTTTTGTATTTACCACACCAAATAATAAAATAATATTTAAATCCTTAGGTTTAAAGGAAGTCTATTCAACAGAAAGGGTTTCTCTATTTGAAGGTGGATTTTATAACTATGATAAATGGGTATCTAAGATTAAATCAAATTTAAAACCTAAATCTGGATCTAGAGGAGCCATTATAATGAATTGTAATCCAATGACCCTGGGACATAAATACTTAATAAATAAAGCTCTTGAGGAAGTAGATGATTTATTGATTTTATAGTAGAGGAGGATAAGTCCATATTTCCCTTTAAAGATAGATTTTTAATATTGGAAGAAGAACTAAAAGATATGGAAAAAGTAACCCTATTAAAAGGTGGACCTTATATAATATCTCAAGGGACTTTTCCCACATATTTTATAAAAAAAGAAAGATGAGATGTTAGAGATTTATACAGAATTAGATGGAAGTATATTTGCTGATAAGATTGCAAAGGATTTAAATATAGATATGAGATTTTTAGGATCTGAGCCAAAAGATGTAGTAACTTTAGCCTATAATAACTCTTTAAAGAAAATCTTAGAAGAGAGAAACATAGGAGTAAAAATAATACCTAGAATATCATTGGAAGATAAGATAGTAAGTGCCTCCTATGTAAGAAAATTATTAAAAGAAGGAAAAACTAAAGAAGCCTTTAAATTTGTGCCAGAAAACACTATAAAATATTTAGAATCACCAAAGGGAAAGGAAATAATTTTAAAATTGAAAAATAATTAGGATTTATTAAAAAAAATTCAATGAAAACGCTTTACAAAATTTTATAATATGATAATATTATATATAAGCAGTGCAAGCGATTGCATAAAAAGGATATAACTTTATAGAGGGGATTATTATGATAAAAAGAGCTAGTGGTATTTTAATGCACATATCTTCTTTGCCTGGGGAATACGGAATTGGGGGATTTTGGTAAAGAGGCATATAATTTTGTAGATTTCCTAGAAAAGTCTAATCAGAAAAATTGGCAGATATTACCCTTAGGGGTAACTGGGTTTGGAGATTCGCCATATCAATGTTTTTCGGCCTTTGCTGGCAATCCCTATTTTATAGATTTAAATGAATTATTGATCTACAATTATTTAACTGAAGAGGATTTAAAGGGTTTTACTTTTGGCATAGATCTACAAAATGTAGATTATGGACTTTTATATAAAAACAAAATGCCAATTTTGAGGATTGCTTATAATAGAGCTAAAAGTGTTTTGCATAGAGAGCTGAAGGAATTTTATTCAATAAATTCTGATTGGCTACGTGAATTTAGTATTTTTATGTCTTTAAAGGCTAAACATAACAATAAATCTTGGTTTAAATGGGATAAACCTTATAGAATATTTAATTCACCAGAAGTCTTAGATTTTGAAAGAAATAATCAAGATGAGATATATTTTTGGATTTTTACTCAATACCTATTCTTAAGGCAATGGAAAAAGCTTAAGGATTATGCAAATGCTAAAGAAATAAAAATCATTGGAGATTTACCTATTTATGTAGCAGAAGATAGTTCTGATGTATGGAGTAATCCTAGGATATTTAACTTAGATGAAAATCTATATCCTATAACAGTTGCAGGTTGTCCACCTGATGGGTTTACCGATACTGGCCAATTATGGGGGGGAAATCCTATTTATAATTGGGAGGTTATGGAAAATGAAGAATATGATTGGTGGATAAAAAGAATAAGATTTAGCTTTGAATTACTGGATATATTGAGAATAGATCATTTTAGAGGATTTGAATCTTACTGGGAAATAGAATATGGATCAGAAAATGCAATTCATGGTCGTTGGGTTAAAGGGCCTGGTATGAAATTATTCCATAAAATCAAAGAGAAATTAGGAGATTTAAATATAATAGTAGAAGATTTAGGTTTTAATACTGAAGAAGTAACTAAATTAGTAAAAGAATCTGGATATCCTAATATGAAAATACTACAATTTGCTTTTAATCCAAGCGAAGAAAGTGAACATATGCCTCATAGATATGATGAAAATTGCGTTGTATATACTGGAACGCATGATAATCAAACAGCCATGTCTTGGTTTGATAGTGTTTCAAAAGATGAATTTGAATATGCAGTCAAATATTTAAAATTAAATTATGACGAAGGCCTAAACTGGGGGGGCTTATTAGAGGGGGGGCTTGGGCATCACCTGCTAATTTAGCAATTGCACCAATGCAAGATTTCTTAGGACTAGGAGATGAAGCTAGGATGAACGTTCCTGGCACTGTAGGAGGCAATTGGACATGGAGAATACAAAGAGAAGATTTATCTGATACTTTGGCAGCGAAGATTAGAGATTTAACTAAAACTTATTGGAGGTAAGTTGATGAATAATATTGCTAACTTTAAGATTAAAATGGAAGAAAATGCATTAACTACTTTTGGAAAAGTATTAGGGAATTGTAATTCAAAAGAAAAATATATTGCATTATCTAAGACTATTATGGAAGATATACTTCCGATATGGATAAGATCCAAAGAAAAGTATGAAGATAAAAAGCAAGCTTATTATTTTTCAGCTGAATACTTGACAGGAAGAGCATTAAGTAATAATTTGATTAATTTGGGATATAAAGATGAATTAGTCAAGTTTCTTAATGAATTAAATATTGACTATAATGAAGTCGAAGAAGCAGAAGAAGATGCTGCATTAGGCAATGGAGGATTGGGAAGATTAGCTGCATGTTTTTTTAGATTCAGCAGCAACATTAAATTATCCTTTATCAGGATATGGAATAAGATATGAATATGGTCTTTTTAAACAAAAATTTGAAAAAGGGTTTCAAGTAGAAAAAGTGGATAATTGGTTAGAATATGGGGGGGATCCATGGTCTATTAGAAAGAAATCTGAAAGTATAGTTGTGAATTTCTCAGATGGAGATGTATTAGCAGTACCATATGATACTCCAATAATAGGATATGGTAAAGAAACAATCAATACTTTAAGACTTTGGAAAGCTGAACCTTTAGAGCCTTTTGATTTTCAAGCATTTAATCATCAGAAATATGATGATGCAGTAAAAAATAAAAATGATGCAGAAAATATTACAAAGGTTTTATATCCAAATGATTCAGATATTGAAGGTAAGACCCTAAGATTAAAGCAGCAATATTTTTTTTCGTATCTGCTTCATTACAAGATTTAGTTAATAAGCACAAGGAAAAACACAATACTTTAGAAAACTTTAGCCAGCTACATGCTATACAACTAAATGATACTCATCCTGCAGTAGCTGTTCCAGAATTAATGCGAATATTGACAGAGGTCGAAGGTTTATCTTGGGATAAATCCTGGGATATAGTAGTGAATACTTTTGCATATACCAATCATACAATAATGGCAGAAGCACTAGAACAATGGCCAGTAGATTTATATATGTCTTTACTACCATCTGTATATAGGATAATTGAAAGAATCAATTTACAACTAATTAGTGAATTATTAAATAAAGGTGTTTCTGAATCCGAAATAAATGAATATGGGATTATTGATAATGGATATATTAAAATGGCTTGGTTATCCATATATGGTACTCATTCTACTAATGGAGTTGCTAGGCTCCATACAGAGATTTTAAAAAAACATTGAGCTCAACAATTGGTATAATCTTTTTCCAGAAAGGTTTAATAACAAAACCAATGGTATAACTCAAAGAAGATGGCTATTAATGTCTAATCCAGAGCTTTCATCTTTTATTACAGAATTATTAGGATCAGATCTTTGGATTACTAGATTAGATGAACTTAAAAACTTGAAAAATTTGCTCATGATGAAGAAGTTCTTAATAGATTTTTAGATATAAAACAAGTAAAGAAGAATCAATTATCAGAGTATATTATTGAACATGAGGGAATTGAAATAGATCCAAATTCAATATTTGATATTCAAATTAAAAGATTTCATGAATATAAAAGACAGTTATTAAATGCATTTCATATACTTGATTTATATTATAGATTAAAGAATAATCCAGATTTGGACATTGTGCCTAGGACATTTATATTTGGTGGAAAAGCAGCACCAGGTTATTTTAGAGCAAAAAGTGTTATAAAGTTTATTAATGATATAAAGGAACTAATAAACAACGATGCTGACATTAATGGAAAGATAAAAGTTGTATTTGTAGAGAATTATAGAGTTTCCTATGCTGAAAAATTATTTCCAGCAGCAGATATATCAGAGCAAATTTCAACAGCAGGCATGGAAGCTTCTGGTACAGGAAATATGAAATTTATGTTAAATGGAGCACCTACTATAGGGACATATGATGGTGCCAATGTAGAGATAGTAGAGGAAGCAGGAGAAGAGAATAACTTTATATTTGGTCTTAGGGTAGAAGATATTAAAGAAATAAGGGAAACTTATAATCCAATAGATTATTATGAATCTACTCCAGGTTTAAAGAGGGTTGTAGACTCTCTAGTAGATGGTACCTTTGATATATCTGCCAAAGAATTATATACAGATTTATATAATTCTTTACTAAAGGGAGCAGATTGGCATAGGCCAGATGTATATTTGTTATGAGAGATTTGAGAGCTACAGACAAGCACAAGAAAGAGTAAATAATGCTTATAAAGATAGATTAAATTGGGCTAAGAAGTGCTGGATTAATATGACTAATGCAGGAAAGTTTAGCTCAGATAGGACAATAAAAGATTATGCAAAGGAAATTTGGGATATTTAATGCAAGGGAATGCATTAATTAAAATTGGTTTCAATATTTAAATATAATATAAAGAAACCCTTGTATTCAAATACAGGGGAAAAAAAGAGGGGGGGGATTATAATGAAAAAAAAGTATTAGTTTATTGCTTATCTTAGCGTTATTACTAACAACAGTAGTAGCATGTAGTCCTAAGGAAGTAGAAGATGTGCAAACAGGCCCAATAGAAAACGATGAAAAAAAATGTGGGAGATGAAACTACTGGAGGCATTGAGGAAACTATCACGGTGCAAGTGGAATCAGATTGGCTAGACTATTATAATGATGCTGCAGCTAGGGTAAATGAGGTTTATCCTGATGCAAAGATTGAGTTTATTGAAGTAGCTTCTTTTGATCACTTAGATGTATTAGATGCTACAGATGTTACTAATGATGATGTGGCAGATGTATTTGCAATACCTGCTGATAGAATTTATGGATTATCACAAAATGAAGCATTAGGAGCTTTAGATGCCAAAACAATGGCAGATAATTTAGGAGGATTTGCTGACTATGATGCAGGTTTAGGTGGTAATTTTAATATTGATGGTGAATATCTAGCTTTTCCTATGAATATAGAAACATTAATAAACTTTGCAAATACTGCAAATGCAGAAGCTAATGGAGTTGACTTATCTGAGAGTATAGAGTTTACAGAGTTAAACTATGAAGATATGTTAGTTCCTGTATTTGATGCATGGTTTGGAGTGTCCTTTGTTAATGCTGCAAATATTGAGCTTTTAGGAATAGATGACTCAGGAAATCTTTATTCAGATATGACAAGGGATTTTGCTGATTTAGAACCAGAAAAACAAGCTATATTAACAGCCTTATATAATTATTGGAAAGCTCATAAAGAAGCAGGAACAGCACTGTTTGATGAAGATGCAGCTTGGGGGGGATATATGGACGCAGCTTTTTCAACTGGTGGAAAAAACGCTATTAGATTAGAAGGACCTTGGTCTACAGGCAACTTATCTGATTTAGCTGGAGAAGGAGAAGATTTAGCTATACTGTCAATTAATCAAGTTACAGTAGATGGTAATCCTTTAGCACACTGGAAAGGTGGATGGGGGGGATTAGCAGTAAATTCAAGAATTGAAGAAAATGAAGATAAGATGCTTTTAGCTGAAAAATGATTGAAGAAATAGTTAATCCAGAATATGCAGTTGAATTCTTCAAAGCTACTGGAAAAATACTTGAAAATGTAAGTGTAAATGAGTATTTAGACTCTGATTTACCAGAAGTAGATAAAAAAAAGTAATAAAAGCAGTATTGGAGTCCTATGAAGATGCACCAGCTCGTCCATTATTTACAGAATGGGGTTCAGTTTGGGATACTTGGAAGAATGCCATACTTTCATGGAATTCAGTTAATCCAGATTCACCAGAGGCTGCATATCAAGAACTTCAAGCTTCCTTCAAAGCGATGATGAATAACTTTTAATTAACTGAATTATTTAGAGAAGAAAGGATAATTCTTTCTTCTCTTTCTTATAATATGAGGTGGCTTTATTGAAATCATATGTGAAATTACCTAAAAACAAGTTTTATATAATATTAATTTTTTTGCTCTATCTTAATATTTTCTATTTCTTTAGAAACTATGATTAAAGTTAAAGATGTGGGTTTGTTTAAAAAAATGGATGATTAGTAGCAAGGAAATTATAAATGAAACTCTAAGTTATGAAGAATATTTTAATGCTTACTTAATAATGAATTTAAGTATGCTATTTTTGAAGAGTGTTATTCCAATGGCATTAAGTATACACTCATATTTTCTTTTACATATATACGTATAAATAAATTATTCGTTTTATTTGGACTGTCTTGCTTTTAGGAGGCTTATCTTATAATATAGTTGAATTAAATATTTGCTCTATATTTTTTTTACATAAACATTATTTCTTATATTATTTTGATTATAAATATTTTATCCTTAGGAAAAGTGATAAATAATAACTAGTTACATAAAGGGGGGGGAGTATTTTGTTAAGATATAATGAATTCTTATACGATTCTATTGGCAATAAATATAAACGGAAAAATTTATATTTATTAGAAGTTGCAAGATTGAATAAACAAATAAAAGATGTAGATAAAAATTCACAAGATAAGTTGAAACTCAGATTAAAAAAAATTAATTAGAGAAAGGAAAAAAAACATCCATACAATGTTGAACTTAGGGAATTTAAAATTAATGAAAAAAAATCTTCTTAAGAGCTTTAAGAAAAGAAAAAAAAGAGTATGGAAAAACTCTAAGGAATGAATTATCATTAAGAATAAAAAAAACTAAAGATTGTTATTTTTGAAAATGAAAAGAAGAATTATTTTTATAAAGATTATATTGATTTAACTTATGATGCAGAATTAGAATTTAAGAAAAGTAAATTAATCTTACAAGAAGTTCCAAAGATCATAGAATTTTTGAAAAAGAATACAATTGATTTAAATAATGCTTTAAAAAAATAAAAAAAATATTGATACTGAAATTGAAAGAAAAATAAAAGAAGAACTAGCCTTATTCAAAAGAAAGAAAAAAAGATAATCTTATAAAAGAGAAAAAAACATATTGAAGAAATGAGAAAAAGTGGAATTATCTCAGAAAAGGCTAAAAGAAATAAAATAACTGAGTTAAAAAATAGATACAATGAATCCGTAAAATTGAAATCTTATGATTCTCCAAAAAAAATCAAATAGAGAATATATTTTAAATAAAAAAATATGAAATTAGAAATACTTTTAAACATAGTATGAGAGTGTTGCAATCTGATATATCTGACTTAAAGAAAAAGACACCCGTAGAAACCACTCAAAGATTGCCTATAGTGGGTTATCTTACTTTCTTATTTCCAGGATTAGGGCAGTTATTAAATAGACAATATATTAAATCTATATGTTTTTTTCTTGCTTTCATTTTTTTATATATTTTATTGCTATTCCCTATGGATTAGGTTATGGGAATTATCAAGGGGGGATGGTATATCTGGACTCATTACCCTAGCAGAAGGTGGAAAACGACTAGATAAATCTTTAATATTTATGATAGAAGGAATTATTGCCATATTTTTATTGATCTTATCTGTTTTATCTATATATTTATCATTTAAAGATGTTTTACAAGTGGAAAAAAAATAAGATAAAGGGGGGGATTAGACCTAATAATTGGTTTGAAACTAGAAGAAATATTAAGCAAGAAGGATTTCCATATGTGGTATCATTTCCTGCTATGTTTTTAATAATTTTTACCGTTTTAGTCCCAATATCAACAACTATATTGTTATCTTTTACAGGCATGGATCCAAAGCATCAGTCAAAATTTGGATGGGTAGGTATTGAAAATTATAAATTAATAGCTTTAGGACAAGGTTTGGCTGGAAAGGTTTTCTGGCATATACTATTTTGGACTATAATATGGACTTTAGCTGCAACAACGTTGGCTATTATAATAGGATTTATACTAGCTATTTTAACAAATAATAATAGGGTTAAAGGCAAGACGTTTTTTTAGAACTATATTCCTTTTACCCTGGGCTGTACCAGCTTTTATTACAATTATGTTTTTTTAGTATCATGTTTTCACAAACAGGAGCTCTGACGGAAATATTAAGTGGGCTTCTTGGCAAAACCATAGAGGTAAAATCTGATCCTATTCTTACTCGAATAGCTTTGATTTTTCTACAAGGCTGGTTAGGAAGTTCCTATATATTTTACTTTCTACAGGTGTACTTCAAGCTATTCCAGATGATTTATATGAAGCTGCAGATATAGATGGCGCTACTAATTGGCAAAAAATTAGGCATATTACCATACCTATAGTATTATTTCAAACAGCTCCACTTTTAGTGGGACAGTATACATTTAATTTTAACAATTTCTCTATAATATATTTATTCAATGGTGGTGGGCCATTTAATCCTAGCAAATATGGGAATTTAGCAGGTTCTTCTGATTTATTAATTTCATATATTTATAAGTTAACTATGGATAATCAGTATCAAGCAATAGGAGCTGCTATTACAACTGTAATTTCACTGGGATTAATGTTCTTTGCATATTTAGGATATAGAAATTCAAAGGCCTTTAAAGAGGAGAGATTATAATGAGTTTATTTAAGAAAAAGAACAAAGATAATTTGTACCTTTCTGATAAGCAACCTTTAAATTTTATAGGAAAGTTTAATTTAGGATTAATATATTTGGTTTTGATTTCATGGGTCATAGTTATAATATGGCCTCTTTATCAAATGATCGTATCAGCTTTTAACGGAAAGCAAGGAAAATATTTAATACTTAATGATAAGTTTGAATTTTCATTAAAACATTTTAAATATTTATTTACTGAAACCCTGTACCTAACATGGGTTAAAAACACTATAGTAATTGCCATTTCTACAGCAGTTTTAACTTTAATAATAGTATCTTTTACGGGATATGCATATTCAAGATATCGGTTTAAAGGTAGAAAGGCATCTTTAATGGCTATAATGCTAATTCAAACTATACCTGCATTTGCAGGAATAGTAGCTTACTTTACTATGCATTCAATAGTATCTTCAATACTACCAATATTTAGTAGACGAATGATGTTGATTTTAATATATGCAGGTGGGGGAATTGCTTCTAATACATTTATCTTAAAGGGATATATTGATTCTATTTCTACTGAACTTGATGATGCAGCTAAAATTGATGGTTGTTCTAATATGCAGATATATAGATTGATAATAATGCCAATAGCTAGGCCTATGCTTGCTATAATTGCATTGTGGTCTTTTATTGGACCTTTTATGGATTATTTATTACCAAAAGTTTTATTAACAAATCCAAAATCTTATACTCTAGCTGCAGGATTATTTACTTTAATAAATGATTTTAGAACTATAAATCAACCAGCTTTTGCCGCTGGAGGTCTTTTGACAGCAATTCCCATAGTAATATTATTTATTGCATTACAAAAACAATTAGTATCAGGATTATCTAAAGGATCAGTTAAGGGATAAATTTTACATCTCAATGGAAAAGAGGAGGGATTAGAATGAGAGTTATACTAAACAACATAGGTAAAAAAATATGAAGGACGAGAAGAGTTTACCATAAGACATATAAATTTAGAAATTAAGGAGCAGGATTTTTGTGTTATTTTAGGACCATCAGGATGTGGGAAAACAACATTGTTGAGAATGATAGCAGGGTTAAACTCTATTACTGAAGGAGATATATTTTTTTTAATGATAAGAGGATAAATACAGTTCCTCCTAAGGATAGGGATATAGCAATGGTATTTCAATCCTATGCTTTATATCCACATATGACAGTTTATGAAAACATGGCTTTTTCTTTAGCTATGAGAAAAGAAAGAAAAAAAATAATAGATGAAAGGGTAAGAGAAGCGGCAAAATTGTTACAAATTGAGGAATATCTATACTCAAAACCTTCAGATATTTCAGGAGGACAAAGGCAAAGAGTTGCTCTTGGCCGTGCAATGGTTAGAAAACCAAAAGTGTTTTTAATGGATGAACCTTTATCTAATTTAGATGCTAAGCTAAGAGAGCAAATGAGAGTAGAACTAGTAAGATTGCACAAAACTTTAGGTACCACAACTATATATGTAACCCATGATCAAACAGAAGCTATGACTATGGCTAGTTTAATTGTATTGATGAATGAAGGGGAAATACAGCAAGCAGGTAAACCAGATGAATTTTATAACAAACCAGCTAATATATTTGTAGCTAGATTTATTGGATCTCCAACTATGAATTTATTGGAAGGGAAAATAGAAAACAATAAATTTGTTTCAAATGAAGGAATAATAAACATTACTCCTTCCCCAAAAGATATGAAATCATTGTTAGCATATGAAGGGAAAAAGGTTTTTGCAGGTATCAGGTCCGAGAGGTTTGAAAGTGGAGGGCATATAGGAGATAAATTTGAATGCACTATAGATGTAGTAGAGATGCTAGGTAAAGAGAAGATTTATATACAAGATTAGATAATGGGTTTGAACTAATCATCTCTACTCCAGGACATTATGAGTATAATGAAGGAGAAAGGCATTCATTTGGATTTGATATAGATGCAATACATTATTTTGATATAGAAACAGGATTACGTATCAATTAATTATTTAAAGGTGTTTTACAGTTTATCTTATGACTTACAATTTCAGTACTCCTGATTTTGCATAGAAAAGTAGTGTTGGAAATTGTATACCCCCATAGATAAGTGCAGCTAGATATCAGTTGAACATATGATATAAGTTTTCTTTATAGGGAGTGAAGAATTTGAATAAATATAATCAGGTTACATTAAATGATGTGGCAAAAATGGCAGGAGTATCTCCTTCAACTGTATCTAGGGTAATATCAAATAGTCCCAAAATCAGTGATGCTACGAAGAATAGGGTTTTAAAATGTATGGATGAATTAGGATACTATCCTAATGCAATTGCCAGATCCTTGGCTAGAAAAAAAACAGGTAATATAGGAGTTATAATGCCAACAAGAACAGAAGATATTTTCCTAAACCCCCCCTTTTTCCAGAAGCATTAAGGGGGATATTAAAGGGAGCTTCAAATAAAGGGTATGATATTTTACTTTCAACAAATACAGGGAAAGAAGATGAGCTAAAAAGTATTAAGAATTTTATTAGGGGGGGTTCAAAAGTAGATGGAATAATTTTAATGTCTAGTAAAATGAATGATGAGTGCATAGAATATTTGTCTTCAATCAAATTTCCATTTTCATTAATAGGCTCTCCCTATGATTTTATAGAAAAAGTAAATCATGTAGATAATGATAACTATATGGCTGCATATGAACTAACAAGATATTTGACCATAATAGGAAGAAAAAGAATAGCTATGATAGCAGGGGACGATAAGCTAATTGTAACTAAAAAGAGAATTGAAGGTTATATAAAAGCCTTAGAAGAAAGCAATATTAGTTTTGATAAAGATTTATTATTTATAGGTAGTTTTGATGAAAAACAGGATATAGATATGGTAAAAATTTATTAGATTTAAAACCAAGACCTGATGGATTAATTGTAACGGATGATTTAGTAGCCTTTGGAGCTATACAAGTATTTGAAAGTTTGAATATCTCCATACCAGAGGATATAGCTGTTGCAAGCTTTAACAATAGTGTTCTTTCTAGGCATTCAAGTACCCCATTTACCTCTGTTGATGTAAACGCATACCAACTGGGAAAAAAAATCTATAAATTTACTAGTAGAAGCTATGGAAAAAGGAATAGAAGGTAAAAAAAATAATAATTCCTTACAAAATATACAAGAGAGAATCAACAGAACAGCAATAAAAGCAATCGTTTTCCAATTGAAGGTTGACAGTTAAGCCTTTCAGGTGTACTATGTAGTTGATGGAATTAATAATATAACATTTACCCAAAGGAGGATTGTTATGGATAATATGAAATTTAGGGTTGAAAGTGATTCTGTAGGTGAAAAAAAATGTGCCTATAGGTGCTTATTATGGCGTTAATAGCTTAAGAGCTGCTGAAAATTTTACCATTACAGGAAGAACAATGCATAAAGAGCAAATTGTTAGTTTAGCACAAATAAAAAAAAGCGACAGCTATTGCCAATAATAAAGCAGGACTAATGACTAATGAGATAAAAGACGCAATTATACAAGCTTGTGATGAAATAATGGAAGGTAAATTACATGACCAATTTATTTGTGATCCTATTCAAGGTGGAGCAGGTACATCTGGTAATATGAATGCTAATGAGGTAATAGCAAATAGAGCTAATGAAATCCTAGGCGGTAAGCTAGGAGCTTATGATAAGGTACATCCAAATGATCATGTAAATATGGGACAATCTACAAATGATGTATTTCCAACATCAGGTAAAATAACAGCTTTAAAACTTATTCCAAGGGTTTTAGATGAATTAAGAAAATTATATGATGTTCTAATAGAAAAATCTAAAGAATTTGACGATGTTATAAAAATGGGTAGAACACAAATGCAAGATGCTGTACCTATTAGATTAGGGCAAGAATTCCATGCATATAGTTCTGCTGTAAAAAGAGATATAGTTAGAATTGAGAAGGCTTTTGAAGAATTAAAAACCATCAATATGGGAGGATCAGCCATAGGAACTGGAATAAATGTAGATACTGTATATTTTGAAGAAATTGTTCCAGCTATAAGCGAAGTTGTAGGTATTGAATTAAAACAAGCTGAAGATTTAGTAGATGGAACACAAAATATAGAATGTTTTGTTGTTGCATCTTCAGCTCTTAAGACTGCAGCAGTAAGCTTATCCAAAATGGCCAATGACCTAAGATTAATGTCCTCAGGACCAAGAACGGGCTTTGGTGAGATTAATTTACCACCAAGACAAAATGGATCTTCCATTATGCCAGGAAAAATAAATCCAGTAATCCCTGAAGTTATGAGTCAAGTTGCTTTTAATATAATAGGTAATGATATAACTATAACTATGGCTGCTGAGGGTGGACAATTAGAATTAAATGCATTTGAGCCAGTAGTTTTCTATAATTTATTTGAATCTATAGAAACATTAGCAAATGGTGTAGAAACATTTAGAGAAAATTGTATTGTTGATATAACTGCTAATAGAGAAAGATGTAAAGCACTAGTAGACAATAGTGTAGGAGTAATAACAGCTATAGTACCTCATGTAGGGTATAAAGCAGCTGCTAAAATTGCTGATAAAGCAATAGCGACGGGAGAACCAGTTAGAGAATTAGTTTTAAAAGAAGGACTATTGACAGAAGAGGAATTAAATGAAATATTAGATGCTTTTGCAATGACTGAACCGGGAATTGCAGCAAAACATCTCCTTGATGAATAGTATAAAGAAAAGAAATTAACTTAAAATAAAAGAT
>JMBV01000160.1_pt1 | contig 25678 bp, 51 predicted proteins | sample 616531 | NCBI WGS metagenome assembly JMBV01 (sample SAMN02727904, study PRJNA239997) | anaerobic digester metagenome | biome: anaerobic digester; isolation source: mesophilic anaerobic digester inoculated with municipal waste water sludge... | place: Germany: Bielefeld University, CeBiTec ...
AGATTTCTTGAGGAGTGAAAACAATGAAAAAGGTCTATGATCCAAAACAAGTAGAAGATAAATGGTACGCATACTGGGAACAAAACGGTTTTTTTTCCATGCAGAAGTGGATCAAACCAAAGAACCCTTTTGTATTGTCATTCCCCCCCCGCCGAATATAACGGGTGAACTGCACATGGGCCATGCCCTGGATAACACCCTGCAAGATATTCTGGTGCGCTGGAAAAGGATGGATGGATTCAATACCGTTTGGATCCCGGCACTGATCACGCCGGCATCGCCACACAGGCTAGGGTGGAAGATCACATCCGGTCCACGGAAGGCAAGACGCGCCACGATCTGGGGCGGGAGGAGTTTTTGCGCCGCACCTGGGCCTGGAGGGAAAAGTACGGCGATCGAATTCTTAACCAGCTGAAAAAGTTGGGGGCATCGCCTGATTGGGAGCGAGAACGTTTTACGCTGGATGAAGGGTGCTCGCGGGCGGTGCGCGAGGTCTTCGTGCGTTTATTTGAAAAAGGCCTAATCTACCAAGGCCACTACAGCGTCAACTGGTGTCCCAACTGCAGCACCACACTCTCCGATATAGAGGTGGAACACGAGGAGGGGGCGGGCAGGCTGTATACGATCAAATACCCTTTGGCTGATCAGAGCGGTTTTGTACAGATCGCCACCACTAGGCCCGAAACGATGCTGGGCGACACCGCGCTTGCTGTCAATCCCGGGGGGGATGAACGCTTTCAGGACCTGATCGGCAAAAAAAAGCGATCGTTCCCCTTGTGGATAGGGAAGTGCCCATCGTGGCAGATGACTACGTCGATCCGAAGTTCGGTACCGGGATTGTGAAAATAACTCCTGCCCACGACCCCCAATGACTTTGAAATCGGCCTGCGCCATAACCTTCCTCAAGTACAGGTGATTGGCCTTGATGCAGCTATGACGGACGAAGCGGGTAAATATGCCGGTCAGGACCGTTATGAGTGCCGCCGGCAGATTGTAAGCGATTTGGAAGCGATGGGCCTCTTAGTGAAAATTGAAGACCATCGGCATGCGGTGGGCCAGTGCTACCGCTGTAATACAGTGGTGGAACCTCTGGTCTCGAAACAGTGGTTTGTGAAGATGAAACCGCTGGCTGGGGGGGCAGCTATCAAGGCGGTGGAAACGGGAGAAATTCGTTTCGTTCCGGAACGGTTCAGCAAACACTATCTGCATTGGATGGAAAATCTGCGGGACTGGTGCATTTCTCGGCAGCTGTGGTGGGGGGGACACCGCATTCCCGTTTGGTATTGTTTGGAGTGCGGAGAGATCTTTGCCGCTACTGATGATCCTCGCAGTGCCCCAAGTGTCAGTCTGCCGAAATTGAGCAGGATCCGGATGTTTTAGACACCTGGTTTTCCTCCGCCCTTTGGCCGTTCTCCACTCTGGGTTGGCCCGAGGATACCCCGGAACTGGAACACTTTTATCCCACATCGGTGCTTGTGACCGGTTTTGATATTATTTCCTTCTGGGTTGCCCGCATGATTGTCATGGGCTATGAGTTTATGGGTGATAAGCCCTTCGGCGATGTTCTCATTCACGGCCTAGTCCGTGATGCCCAGGGCAGAAAATGAGTAAATCCTTAGGTAACGGTGTAGATCCCCCCCTGGAAGCGATCGAAGAGTATGGTGCGGACGCCCTGCGTTTCAATCTTGTCATCGGGGTTGCCCCGGGCAATGATCTGCGCTACATCCCGGAAAAAGTCCAGGCTTATCGCAATTTCGCCAACAAAATCTGGAACGCTTCCCGGTTTGCTTTAATGCATCTAGAAGATTTTGATGGGAGCGAAAAGGAACGGGCGGCGCTTGATTTGGCTCTTGCGGATCGTTGGATACTCAGCCGTTTCGAGTACACCGCCGGTGAAGTCGGGCGTTTTCTGGAACGCTATGATATTGGGGGGGAAGCGGCCCGGGTGCTTTATGACTTCATTTGGAGCGAATTCTGCGATTGGTATATTGAGTTGATTAAACCGCGTCTTTATAAGAAAGAAGAAGCGGAGTCGAGGTATGCGGCACAGTATGTGCTTTGGTTCGTTTTGCGCCGGACTCTTGAGCTGCTCCACCCCCCCTTCATGCCTTTTATCACAGAGGAGGTCTGGCAGAATCTGCCGCACGAAGGGCGTACTATTATGCTGGCGCCCTGGCCTAGGCCCACCGGTTTGTCTGCACCGGAGGCGGAAAGGGCAATGCATACTGTCATGGAGGTTGTGACCGCAATTCGTACCCTGCGGAGTGAAAAAAAATGTGGATCCCGGTCGCAAAATCACCGCAATCTGCCAGGCGGACAGCGAAACACGGGCAGTATTAATGGGGGGGCCCAAGCCGATGTGATGAATTTGGCCGGTTTGGATCGCCTAACTTTGGAAAAACCGGGTGAAAAACCGCAGCGGGCTGTGGGCGCGGTGGTGGAAGGGATCAATATCTACCTACCCTTAGCGGACTTAGTGGATCTGGAAGCCGAAACTGCCCGCATCGAAAAAGACCTAGCATCTGCCGAGCAGGAATTACGGCGGGCTAAGGGGAAACTTGCCAATGAGAATTTTGTCTCGAAAGCACCGGAGCATGTGGTGCAAAAAGAAAGGGAAAAAGTGGAGACTTATGCCGCGTCCGTAAAACGGCTGCGGATTTTACTTGAGGAGATGCGGGAATAACCTATGGAACTTTTTGGACGCAGAGAACGTTTCGGCAGTCACTTGGGCTTAGAGCGAATCGAACTTGTTTGCCGCGAACTGGGCAACCCCCAGGACGAGTTAAAATTTGTGCACTTGGCCGGAACCAACGGCAAGGGTTCGGTGGCCGCTTTTTTTTGGCCCGGGTTTTACAAGCGGGTGGTTTAAAGGTGGGGTTGTTTACTTCACCTCACTTGGAGGCCTATGAGGAACGCTTTCAGATTAATGGGGGGGCCCAGGTTGAACGCGGTCTCTTGGCCCGTCTTGTGAAACAGGCAGAACAGGCAATTGATAGGGTGGAAGCGGCCCATCCCGATCTTGGGGGGGATGTGACCGAGTTTGAATTAGCCACTGCGGTGGGCTTTCTGTGCTTTAGGCACGCAGCGGTTGATATAGTCATTTTAGAGACCGGGCTGGGAGGGCGTTTAGATGCCACCAATGTTGTGCTGCCGGAGCTGACCGTGATCACTACCATTGGCCATGATCATACCAATCGCCTGGGCGAAAGTTTGGTGCAGATCGCGCGGGAAAGGGCGGTATCATCAAACGCGGGGGGTACCCGTTGTGAGCGGTGTCAAAAGGGCGGGGCGAAGATGTACTGCGCACTATTGCCGCGGCGAAAAATGCGCCTTGGCACACCACCGGAGAAATTTCTTGGGACAAGCTCGGCTGGGATTTAGACGGGGGGGAAGGCTTATGTTCCCCGGCTGGGGGGGAAGGTTAAAATCGGGCTTTTAGGCGAACACCAGCTGGAAAATGCGGCGACTGCCCTCTTAGCTTTGCGGGAGCTAGCCGCGCTGGGCTGGCCCATCAACCAAAAGGCGGTATTGGAGGGAATGGCGACCGCGCGCTGGCCCGGCCGCTTAGAGGTGGTTTCCCGCCAGTCTCTCCTTTTGCTGGATGGCAGCCATAATCTAGAAGGCATCGCTGCCTTGACTCGCAGCCTCACTCAGCTGAGCGATGACTGGGCGGGCAGAAATTCACGTTTGTCTTCGGTATGTTGGAAACAAAGAGGTGGGGGGGTTGATCGATCCCTTGTTCCCACTGGCGGCAAAATTTGTTTTCACTGCTGCAGAAAGCGGGCGTTTCGCTCCAAAAGAACCCCCCGGCTGCTGGCGGACTACGCCGGTGAGCGCGGGGCCGCCGCCGGCGCTTACGATCGGGCGGCGGACGCGCTTCGAGAGGCCTTGCGGACACCGCCCGTCTGCGTTTGTGGTTCTTTGTATCTTGTGGGGGGGTCTATAAAAAGGATTTTGCGGCAGCGATCTGTAATTATTGCCTAGGAGGGATTTAAGGTGAAAGGCAGACCAGGGCTGAATTTTGCTGTGACCGCACTGACTCTTTTTGTCATTTTTGGTTTTATCGGCTATTTGCTGGGCCAATACGCTGTGGCCGCTCTCACGACACATTATCGCGCTTCCCGGGACAGTGAAAGGGCGGAACCTGCAGCTCCCGTGTTTGTTCCACCCGCGGTACAGCCAGGAACGGGCCAAGCGCATGATGCCGCTCCGCCCGCAGCGGTAACCCCTACCCCTAGGCCTAACGAGACTTTATATAGAGTTCAGGTGGGCGTCTTTTCCGAAAAACGAAATGCTGAACGCCTGGTGGAGCTGCTTAAAGAAGAGGGCTATGATGCGCTGGTCATCTCGGAGGCGGCTTATCACCGCGTTCAAACGGGGCGTTCGGTACCGAGGCCAACGCGGCGAAGCTGGTGTCGGAACTCAAAGCGAAGGGTTTTGAAGCGATCATCGTCCGCTAATTTGCCATTTTTTTTGCCCGGTTGACAGAAGCTGCTTGTTTTGCTATTGTAGATGCGACATTGTGAAAAGGGGGCGAAGTTTGATGGCATTTAAGATTGATGGCTCTGCCTGCACTGCCTGCGGTTCTTGCCTGCCGGAGTGCGCCGTGGATGCAATTACTGAAGGACCGGAATTTTACTCCATTGATGCTGATGAATGTATTGATTGCGGCGCCTGTGCCGATGTTTGTCCGGAAGAGGCAATCAGCGAAGTATAAATTAGGCATAAAGCCCCCCTCTCACCCGTCATAAGTATGAACTGGGTGGGAGGGAATTTTTTTTGAGAAGAACACCAAGAAAGCGCAGACGACGCTCCCGGGGGGGCGGGTCTTGCCTGGCCCTAACAGTATTATTTGTAATCGTAGTGGGCTTGCCGGCACTCTTAGTCCGCAGCTGCACCGTTTCTTTTTTTTCCCCCCCCGAAATATTCCCCTCGTCAAATTATGGGATGCGGGGGGGAGGGATCTTTGCTTACAATGACATTGGAAGAATACGTCCAGGGGGGGTGGTCGCGGCCGAAATGCCCGCCAGTTTTGATCTGGAGGCGCTGAAAGCGCAGGCGGTCGCCGCCCGTACGTATTCTTACCGCAGAATCATCAGGGATGAACGCATCGCCGAGCATCCCGAAGCCCATTTGTCCGCTGACTATCAATCGGGCCAAGCCTGGGTTTCTTGGGAGACTTTTCCGGCCGGTATACACCACTTTTGGCCCGCAGCCTGCAGCAGAAGATTAAGAAGGCGGTGCGCCTTACCGAGGGCGAAGTCCTGCTTTATCAGGCCGAACCGATTTTGGCCGTTTACCACGCCTGCAGCGGAGGCAGGACAGAAAACTCAGAACACTATTGGAGCGAACAGCTGCCCTATCTGCGTTCCGTGGAAGACCCCCCCTTCAGTACCTCGGCCCCCCCAACATTATTCTACCGCCAGTATTAAACTGGATAAATTAAAGAAAGCGCTGGGGGGGAGGAAAAGGTTTCCAACTTCCGGGTGATCGAGCGCTACCCTTCCGGCCGGGTGAAAACGGTTGAAGTTGGTGATAGCTGGTTCAGCGGCAGGGAGGTCAGGCAGCACTTGGGATTGCGCTCCACTTGGTTTACCGCGGAAATCATCAAAGATGAATTGGTCTTCTCTGTATGGGGGCTACGGCCACGGCGTGGGGGGGATGAGTCAATACGGCGCTCAAGAAATGGCACTGGCGGGGTATGCTTATGCGGATATTCTCCAATACTACTACCAAGGGATTGAACTCAAAAAAAATGTATTGATCCCGCGTGAGGAGGAACCCCATGGAAACGGGCAAGCGGCAAAAACGGGCGGACATTGATTTAAGGGAGCAGCTTAACTGGCCCTGGGCCTGGAGCGGAGCTTCATATCGCTGTTTGGACGGTTGGGAGATCAATAAGAATCGTGTTGCTAGGGATAAACATCTTATGGAAATGGGACGGGATTTCGGCCCGTTTACCATTCCTCACCGCAACCGTTAGCAGAGGGGGGGGTCCAATCGGATCCCCTTTAGAAAGAGGAAAATAAGTCTTAACGCGGAATATTATAATCTTATACCTAGATATGAGAAGGGGATCACGAATGAATTTAATATTGGCCTCTCGCTCACCCCCCCGGCGCCGAGAGCTGCTTGCAAAATTCGGCCTTGAATTTTCTGTGCAAGTTTTGCCCGCCGTCGAAATTGAGGTAGGAGAACCTATAGCCGCCGCCGAAACAAATGCCGTGGCTAAAGCGCTGCCCGTGAGCGAACAAAATCCGGGGCACTAGTTTTAGGAGCAGATACCATTGTTGTTTTGGACGGGCGCATTCTGGGCAAGCCGCAGGATCGAACGGCTGCAGCCGACATGCTGCGCACCCTAAGCGGATGCCAACATCAGGTGACAACGGTAGTGGCCCTTGCGGTAGATGGACAAGCCGTTAGGGTGTTTAGCGCAACCACCGATGTCCGCTTTCGCAGCCTAAACGAGTGCGAAATCCGTGCCTACCTAGCTACGGGCGAGCCCTTCGACAAGGCAGGCGCTTACGGTATTCAAGGATTTGGCGGACTACTTGTGGAAAGTATCAAAGGTTGCTATTATAATGTTGTAGGACTGCCTCTGCCGAAACTTGCGGTGGAATTACGCCGCTTCGGCATTGAATTCTTTCCCCCCGATGCACCCAGGGGGGGTGGGGAAGGGGGGGCCTAGTGTGGCAAAAAAAACTTAAAGTGAAAGATTTACCCAAGGAAGAACGTCCCCCCCGGGAGCGCTTGATCAGGCATGGAGCGGAACGGGTCAGTAACGGCGAATTGATAGCTATTCTGCTCAGGACAGGCTCCCAAAGGGAAAGCGTCCTGGCCCTTGCGGATCGTTTGTTGGCTCATTTTGGCTCGCTGTTGGGTCTTTCGGCCGCGGGTTATGAGGAACTTTTGCAGGTGAACGGCATTGGACCTGCCAAGGCGGCCCACATTATGGCAGCCTTTGAGCTGGCCAAGCGCCTGGCCGACTCCCGCATGGAACTGAAAGATGTGGTCAACAGCCCGCGGGATGCCGCTCAAATGGTTCTGCGTGAACTAAGCTTTGCGGACAAAGAACACTTCATGATTATCATGCTTAATTCCAAATACCGCGTCATTGCCAAAAAGGTGATCTCAATCGGGCATTTAAATGCTTCTTTAGTCCACCCTCGAGAAATGTTTAAAGAGGCGATCAAACGGAGCAGCGCCGCTGTGATTTTAGTGCACAACCATCCCAGCGGGGATTTAACCCCCCCCAGCAAGGAGGATCTGGCAACAACAGAACGCCTGCAAAAAGTGGGTGAACTTTTGGGTATCGATGTCTTAGATCATCTAATTGTTGGTAATAATCGTTATTTAAGTTTTAGGGAACAAGGTTTGTTATAGGAAAGGGAAGGGGTACGCTTATGTTCAGGCGCTTTGGAAAAAAACATAGGAATTGACTTAGGTACAGCAAATACCCTGGTTTTGGTGGAAGGCAAGGGTATAGTAATTAACGAACCGTCAGTGGTAGCAATTGATCGGGACACCAACGAAATTTTTGCGGTGGGCAATAAGGCTAAAGAAATGGTGGGCAGAACGCCGGGCAATATTATTGCTATCCGCCCGCTGAAAGATGGGGGGGTAATCGCGGATTTTGAAGTGACGGAGCGCCTGCTGAAGGATTTCTTGGCCAAGGCAACCCGCCGTTCTAGATGGTTTAGGCCCCGGGTCGTTGTCTCGGTGCCGTCGGGGGGGTCACCGAGGTGGAAAAAAAGAGCTGTCATCGATGCCACCCTTTCGGCCGGCGCCAAGGATGCCAGGGTAATCGAGGAGCCCATGGCTGCAGCCATTGGGGGGGCAGGCCTACCTGTGCAGGATCCCACCGGGACAATGATTGTTGATGTGGGCGGCGGTACCACTGAGGTGGCCGTAATCTCGCTGGGGGGGGCATTGTCTCTCACCGTTCCATTAGGGTGGCCGGGGGGGATGAAATGGATGAATCGATTGTACAGCACATCCGTCGGACTTATAATCTTTTAATCGGCGAACGGACGGCCGAAAAATCAAGCCGAGATCGGCTACGCCTACCTTGAAGCCGGAGAAGAGCTTTCCATGGAAATTAGGGGCCGTGATTTGGTCAGCGGCCTGCCTAAGACAATCGTTGTTTCGTCCACTGAAATTCATAAAGCGCTTGAAGAACCTATTCAAGCTATTTTAGATGCGGTTAAGGTCACTTTGGAGAGGACACCTCCGGAACTGGCGGCTGATATCATGGATAGGGGGGGCATCATGATGGCAGGCGGCGGTTCGCTGCTCACCGGATTTGATGGCCTGCTTATCCGAGAAACGGGCATGCCCGTTCATATCACGGAGCGGCCCTTAACGGCTGTTGTGGAAGGAACGGGCCAGGCTTTGAAACATTTTGAACTTCTTAAACGGATTATGCTCGGGCCCAGGCGTTATTAATAGGGTGTGAGAAGATGCCGGAAAAGCTGCTGAACTGGAAAACAATCTTAGTGGCGGTGGTGGCTGTCTTCGTTGTTGTTGGCGTAATTCATTATACATCTCAGCCCCCCCGTGTTCGGGTCAGTCGGGCAGAACAGGCTTGGCGCGACATCTTAGCCCCTTTGCAGACAGTTATCAGCAGGGTGCAGCGTTTTGTGCGCCATCAGATAAATGCCGTTCAGACCAGAAGGCAGCTGCAGGAGCGCAACACTGAATTAGAGGCGTTGGTGCTGGATCTGCGCCGCCAGGTCTTTGATCTGCGCAATTACAGGCGAGAAAACGAATGGCTGCGGGAAGCGCTGGATTTTAAAAGCGATGTGGAGCATCAATTACTGCTGGCCGAAGTGATCGGTCGTTCCCCCCCAGCAATTGGGAGAATACTATTATTCTTAATAAAGGGGCGGCCCATGGTGTCACCAACGGCATGGCGGTAGTGACCAACTCGGGTGTTGTGGGTACTGTGGTCAACACTTCTCGAATTACGAGTACGGTGTTGTTAATTGTTGACGCCCAGAGCGCGGTGGGTGGTATGGTTCAGTCCACCGGTGATCTGGTCCTGCTTGAAGGTACGGAAGGAAATACTGGGCAGTTGGTGGCCACTCCGTTGAGTAGGGATACCGAGGTAGCGGTGGGCAGCGTGCTTGTTACTTCCGGGTTGAGCAGAATTTATCCTAAAAATTTACCGCTGGGTGAAGTCATCTCGGTGGAATCGCGGCAGTACGATCTATCCTTTGCAGCTCAGGTGCGGCCCTATGTGGACTTTACCCGCTTGGAATATGTGCTCATCGTTATGCCGGAGTGAATAGGGGGGGGCGGGGGGGCTTGAGATTCCTAGGTTATGGCCTGATTTTAGTAGTGGGCTGCTGCTCGAAACGGCCGGTTCTCCCGGCCTGTCTCTTTTTGGCGTCAAACCGGAATTAATGCTGCTTTTGGTAATGCTGTTTACCATGATTTGGGGCCCGCGGCGTGGTGCGGCCTTTGGTTTTTGCGCGGGGGGGCTGCTGCAGGATCTGCTTGTGGGGCGCTTTATCGGGCTTAACGGCATTGTTTTAATGCTGCTCGCCTATACGATCGGTTTTATTACGGAACAATTGTTTAAGGAAAATCTGCTGGTGCGCTTCGCCGCTGTTTTGGGCGGTACCGCTTTGGGCCAGATTCTTTATTTATTAGGCACCGCCGCCTTCGGCATGGACATCTCGTGGCCCGCCATCCGTTGGCAGGCGATTGTGGCAGCCAGCGTCGTTAATGCTCTGCTTAGTTTCGCTTTATATAAGCCTTTGCTTGCCTTTGACGAGCGTTTGCATTATTGGCATGAAGTACTAAAAAGGACGGGGTGAAGAGATGGGCAAGGAAAAGATCGAAAAACGTCTCCTCATTCTGTTTGCGGTGTTTTTAGGCCTGCTCGTTGTTATCGTGGGCAGGCTGTGGTATCTGCAGATGATCAAGGGTGATCACTATGCCCATTTAGCTGACGGTAACCGCATGCGCCAGCTGCGCTTAATGCCACCTCGCGGTGAAATCTACGATCGCAACGGAATCGTATTAGTCCGCAGTAGGCCTTCGTTCACCGTTTCCCTCGTTCCGGGGGGGCTTGCCGCCCGGCACTAATGCGGCCGAGTTACTCTGCGGGCTTTTGGACTTAAGCCCGCAAGAATTGGACGAGGCGTTGGAAAAGGGTAAGCGTTTTCCTTATGAACCGGCGCGGATCAAAAGGAATGTGGATGCCCAAACGGTTATTGCCATCGAAGAAAACAGGTTCAATTTGCCGGGAATCTTCATTGAAGAGGAGCCGGTGCGCGAATATCTCTACCGGGATTTGGCTGCCCACCTGATCGGGTATTTGGGGGGGGTGATTAGCCCGGCCGAACTGCAGAAGTACGGCACAACCTACCGGGGGGGCAGCGATTTAGTGGGCAAAAGCGGAATAGAGCAGACCTACGAGGAAGTTTTGCGCGGCCAAATGGGTACGCGCACGGTGGAGGTTAATGCCTTAAGCCGGCCCATTCGCACCGTCAATACTCTGGAGCCGGTGCCCGGATACAACATAACGTTAACGCTCGACGCTAAGCTGCAGGCAGTGGCGCAGCAGGCGTTTTCAGAACATATTTTAACCTTGAAAGATGAGCCGGGTACCCAGACCGGTGGCGTATTGGCCCTGAACCCCCCCGTACCGGCGAGATCTTGGTCATGGCCAGCGTCCCGGGGTTTGATCCTGAGAGTCTTATCGATGAAAAAGAGCGAAATTCCTATTATTTAAGCCTGAGCGGGGATGAAAAGCGCCCCCCCTTTTTTTTAACCGCCTCACACAGGCCCTCTACGGGCCCGGTTCCACATTTAAACCGGTTACCGCCTTAGCCATTTTAGAAGAGGGGGGGTCATGGGCCCCGCCGACAAATTCAATGCCACGGGTGTCAGCCAGTATGGCGTGAAGGATTGGGTGATTACCAATAATTTAGCACCCTTCGGCCTGATCACCATGTACGATGCGGTCGGTGTTTCCAGCAATCATTATTTTGCCGATAACGGCGTGCGGGTTGGCATTGACAATCTTGCCAAATGGATGGAGGCGTTGGGCTTTGGGTCGAAAACGGGTTTGGAGCTGTATCCTGAAGAGGCTAAGGGCCTTCTGCCCAGCCGCGAATGGAAAAAGGAGGCGTTCAAAGACCGCGCCCCCCGTCCGAGCAGAACTGGTATCCCACCGACACGGAGCAGATTTCCATCGGGCAAGGATTTCATCAAATGACGCTCTTGCAGTTGGCCCAGGCCTATGCGGCCATAGCCAACAGGGGTGATGTTTATACTCCGCATGTGGTGAAAGAGATCGCAGCCCCCCCGATGGGGAGATAGTATATCGGGCCGTACCCGAATTGGCCAGGCGGGTGGAGGCGCAGGAAAAAAAACCTGGAACGCACTGCTCAATGTATTAACTGCGCCCGTCAAACATGCTAGGGGCACCGCCCGCGGCGCAATGGCCGACTTTCCTGTCTCGGCGGCCGCGAAAACGGGGGGGACCTGGGAGATACCCGGCAGCATTTCTAACGGCCTATTCGTGGTTTTTGCCCCGCTTGAAGAGCCGGAGATTCTGGTGGCGGTCGTAGTCGAACGGGGGGGTGGAGGGGGGGGCCTCCGCCGCCGCACCTATTGCCCGTGCGGTGTTGGATGCCTATTTTCAAGCCGTTCCCCCCCTGAAATGTAAGGTCCGGGCAGGAGTCCGGGGGATTGTGCAGAAACTAGAAACGGTGTGAAAAGTAAGGGTTGCTGTGCATGAGTAGTGAATTTGCAGCATTAAAGGAAACCGGGAAGGGTTAGTAATCACGATCACCGATAGCGCTAGGTTTTCCGCCGTGCTCGATGCCCTGGACAGGCAGCTTTCGTCCGCCGAGAGTTTTTTTGCCGGTGCTTCCGCAAAAGTCCGAGTAAAGCGCGGCACCTTAGATTCTGAACAGCTAAGTTTGTTGGAACAGCTGTTGTCTGTCTATGGGATGTACCTAGATCGTGAGCCCCCCCGCGATGAGCCCACCGTGAGTGAAACAATGGGGGGGAAGATAGTCGCGGCGGGCAGGGGGGGTACGAACCGGATAATACTTTGTTGGTGCGCCGGACAATTCGTTCCGGACAAAGTCTGCACTATGATGGCAATGTCGTTGTACTCGGCGATGTTAATCCCGGTGCGGAGATCGTCTGCAGCGGTGACATTCTTGTCCTCGGTTCGCTGCGGGGGGTGGCCCATGCGGGTGCCGAGGGTGCAACGGGGCAACCGTGTTTGCCTTTCGCCTTGAGCCCACTCAGCTGCGGATCGCCCATTTGATTTCCCGGGCCCCGGACGGGCAGGTTCCTCGGCCCAGTGTACCGGAAATAGCAAGGATCGTGAAAATATGATTGAAGTTTCAATATACAACCATTAAGCGGTTGAGGGAGGGGGGGCTTATTTTGGGGAAAGTCATTGTAGTCACCAGCGGCAAGGGCGGTGTGGGCAAAACTACTACAGCCGCCAACTTAGGAGCCGGCCTGGCTTCGATGGGTCAAAAGGTGTGTCTGGTTGACACAGACATTGGCTTGCGTAACTTGGATGTGGTTTTGGGGGGGCTGGAAAACCGCATCGTTTACGATCTTTTAGATGTTGTGGAAGGCCACTGCCGTTTGAGGCAGGCCTTAATTAAAGATAAACAGTACGGGGGGGATAATTTAGTCCTACTGCCCGCGGCCCAAACAAGGGAGAAAGATGCGGTTAAGCCGGAACAGATGGTTGAGCTGTTGGCCGAGCTTAAAAACACTATGATTTTATTATTTTGGACAGCCCCGCCGGTATAGAGCACGGTTTTAAGAATGCGATTGTGGGTGCAGAAAGTGCGATTGTAGTTACCACCCCCCCGAAGTGTCCGCGGTCAGGGATGCGGATCGGATCATTGGTTTGCTGGAAGCCACAGAAATATACGATTCGCAGTTGATCATTAACCGAGTGCGGCCCGATATGGTCCGCAAAGGCGATATGATGGATATTTCGGACATAGATGATATTCTTGCCATTCATATTTTAGGTGTGATCCCCGATGACGAAGATATAATCGTTTCCACCAACAGGGGGGAGCCCATCGTTAACGACAAACGTTCCCGGGCGGGACAGGCTTATCGGAACATAGTCCGCCGCCTCCTGGGTGAAGAAGTACCGTTTATGGATCTGCAGGAACGGGGAATGATTCACTGGTTCAAGAAGATTCTCAGCGGAGAAGCGCGCTGAAGGGGGGGATAAGCATGTTAGAGTTTCTCGGAAGACTTTTCGGGGGGGGTTCCGCCGGTGGAACAGAAGGGAGCAAGAATAAAGCGAAAGAGCGGTTGAGGTTGGTTTTGGTGCATGATCGGGCCAGCTTATCTCCTGGCCTCGTGGCAGCTCTCAAGGAAGATCTAATCGAAGTCATTTCAAAGTATATGGAGATCGAAGAGGAGGGCCTGGAAGTCAATTTTGATGAAGGTGATGATTCTGTGGCCTTAATCGCCAATATCCCAATAAAAAGTGTCAAACGCAGAGTCACTTAGTTCATGAATGGGCGTTCCCCCCCGTAATATACTGGAATAACGGGCCGGTAAAAAGGGGGTGCGCCGTTATGATGCAGCGTTTCGTTCGAGATCTTGTGCTGGCACTGGGCATAATCTTAGTTATGGCCGTTTTGGTTAATATTGATGTTGATTTTATTGAACCTGTCAAAGACTATGTATCCTTTATTGTTTCCACAGACTTCTCTTTGGAACCGGTGCTCAGCAGGGTTGAGTTCTTGCAGCCCATCGCTGAATGGGATCTTGGGTCCTGGTTTAGAGCCTGGCCTCAAGTCTTTTCCGGACGGTGAGATAATGCGCTTTGGTACCTTCTTTGGGATTCCTCTGAAAATGAATCCCTTTTTCTTTCTATTTCTGGCGGGTGCTTTTCTTTACGGCAGGCTGCCGGAGGCGCTGGTGCTGTTTGCTATCGTGCTGTGGCATGAAACCTCCCATGTCCTTATGGCTAAGGCGTACAAGCTCGAGGTTATCGATATAGAGCTGCTGCCTTTCGGTGGTGTTGCGCGCCTGGGGCCCTTTTGCAGCTTAATCCCGAAATTGAGTGATCATTGCCATCGCGGGGCCTGCGAGCAATGTTCTTCTAGTCTTTTTAGGCAGCTTGTTATTTCCCTATCTGCCCATTACCGCGGAGTGGTACGATTTTTTTCGTCCGGGCCAACCTCGGCATGGCCGTCTTCAATCTGCTGCCCATGCTGCCCTTAGATGGGGCCGGGTGCTGCGCAGTGTTTTGGTACGGCGCCGCGGCTTTAAACAGGCCACTGCGGCGATTGCCCGTGTGGGGGGGCAGGTGCTGAGCGCCTTTTTGGCCGCGTGGGGGGGGATTCCTACTTTATCTGGGAAAAAAAAGGCGGCGCCGCTCTTCATTTTAGCGGCTGCATGCTTTTTGGTCAGCTCGGCAGGAACAAAAAAAACGCGAGCTATGTCTTTATGCGTTATTTGACTTACAAAAGCAGCAGCTGCGCCTAAAACGGGCGTTAGTAGGCCGCTATCTGGTAGCTACCGAAGAGACCTCTTTAGGTGAGGTGCTTGATTTATTTCAACCGCCCCCCCATTATCATTTGATCTGTATTTTAGATCTGGAAGGCCGGACCTTGGGTTTTGTCGGCGAATTAGAACTAATTCAAGCGGTATTCGAACATGGTATAGCGTGCAAGATTGCAAATGTGCTCAAATAGGAAGTGACGGTGTGGACAAGCGTCTGTTGCCTTTATTGCCATATGTGGAAAAACCGGCTCGGTATACCAACGGCGAGCTCCATGCCTGCCGTAAAGACTGGGCTAATACTGCATGTAAGGTCGCCCTGGCTTTCCCGGACATTTACGATGTGGGCATGGGCAATTTGGGTTATAAAATACTATACGACATTATCAATGCCAGACCCGATGCCCTGGCGGAAAGGGCCTATGCACCTTGGCTTGATTTACAGCAAAAATGGAGGAGCGGGGTAGTCCCCCCCTTACTGCCCTCGAATCCGGTCGGGGGCTGAAAGATTTCGATTTTGTCGGTTTTACGCTGCAGCACGAGCTGAGCTACTCTAATATTATTAAAATGCTGGATTTGGCGGGGGATTCCCCCCCGTTTGAGCAGCGAACGGGGGCGAGGATTACCCTTTAATTATGGCAGGCGGGCCTTCCGCTTTTAACGTTGAGCCCCCCCTGGCTGATTTTTTTCGATTTTGTTGTCTTAGGTGAAGGAGAAGAAGTAATTCACGAAATTTTGGATTTGGCCGCGGGCAGCTGGTGCCACATGAGGGATAAGGGACAGTTTCTCCGCGCCGTGGCCGGGATTGAGGGTGTTTACGTACCCGGGTTTACCGGCCCACCTATAACGAAGACGGCACATTCGCCTCTTTGCAGCCCCCCCTTGAAACGGGCCTTCCCTTGCAGATTAAAAAGCGTGTTGTGGTGGGTTTTAACGAAGCGACCTTCCCCCCCGCCAAGTTTGTGGTACCCTTTGTGGATGTGGTGCATGACCGGGCTATCGCCGAAATCATGCGCGGCTGTACGCGAGGCTGCCGCTTTGCCAGGCAGGCATGATTTATCGGCCGGTAAGAGAACGGGAAGCGGATACCCTAAAAGCAACCTTGCGCGAACTGGTCAAAGCCACCGGTTATGATGAAATATCACTGTCTTCTTTGTCCAGCGGGGATCATTCTCAGATAAAAAGCCTAGTACAAGATTTAATAGCCGAATTTCAAGGTTGTGGAGTTGGCGTGTCCTTACCCTCTCTGCGTTTAGACTCTTTCGGGGTGGAACTGGCGGAAGAGATCCAAAAAACGCGCAAGACCGGGCTGACATTTGCCCCCCCAGAGGCGGGAACGCAGCGGTTAAGGGACGTGATCAACAAAAATGTTTCTGATTGGGATCTCAAGCAGGCGGTGCAGGGTGCTTTTTCCGCGGGCTGGCATGCAATAAAACTGTATTTCATGATCGGGCTGCCTACCGAAACTGAAGCGGATCTGGACGGCATAGCCAATCTGGCCCATGAAGTGCTGGCGTGGGGGGGAAGTGAATACGGCGCCTCAAGGCGCAGGCCGGAGGTAACGATAAGCGCGGCCTCTTTCGTGCCCAAACCCCATACCCCCTTTCAGTGGATGGGCCAGGAATCTAGCGAGATATTACGGGAAAAGCAGGATTATCTGAAACGCAAATTACGCCGGCCCGGGATCCGTTTTTCCTATCCCAAGGTGGAAGAAAGTTTTTTTGGAGGCAGTATTTGCCAGGGGGGGTGATCGCCGGCTCGCGGCAGTTTTGGGCCGGGCGGTTGATTTGGGCTGCCAGTTCGACAGCTGGAGCGATTGTTTTCGTTTTGACCTTTGGCGGCGGGCTTTTACCGATTGTGGGGTTGACCCCCCCATTGGTATGCCGGCCGCACTAGGCCTTTCACGGAAAATTTGCCCTGGGCCCATCTTTGGGCGGGAATCAAACGGGAGTTTCTGCTGGCAGAATGGGAGCGGGCGTTAAAGGGCGAGCCCACACCTGATTGCCGCCGCGATGGCTGCAGTGACTGCGGTGTTTGCCCGGATTTGGGGGGGGTAGATATTGAACTGGCGGGGGGGGAAAACTGATGTGCTGCACAATTCGCTTTCGCTTCTCGGTAGGCGGCGAAGTGCGTTTCTTATCCCACCTAGATCTGCTGCGCACGATGGAGCGGGCGCTCCGCCGCAGTGGGCTGCCCATTGCCTATTCAGAGGGTTACAGCCCCCCCAGGCCGAAGATGAGTTTCGGGTTTGCCCTGCCGGTGGGGGGGTGTTGAGTACGGCGGAGTATGGTGATTTTGATTTTACAAAAGACGTTTCGGCCGCGGAGTTTACCGCCATCTACAATGAGCATCTGCCTCGGGGCCTGCGCGTTTTGAGGGCCAAAATTTTACCTGCCCGGACTCCCGCTCTGATGAGTACGATCAACGCAGCTGCCTACGAAATATTTATTCCCGGCCGCAGTCAGGCGCAGTTCGAAGCACGGCTGCGCATGCTGGAAGAGGTGGATACCTTTGTCATAAAAGGCAGACTAAAAGGGGGGGAGAGCGCAGTTTGGACATCCGGCCGCTGCTGTTTGAGGTGGGCGGGTGCCGGGCTGCTGCCGCGGGTGTGTGCGCCTCTGCCCGCAGTGCTCTTGGCAGCGAGGGCAACTTGCGTATCGACGAACTAGGCTTACTGTTAGATTTTTCGCATCGGGACGCCCTAATTACCAGAACGGGGGGGCAGTTGATCAAAACCGGTGAAAATTATAGTGAACCAATGGGAATAGAGGTTGAGGATGAATAGAAAAATAGCGATTTCTTCGCTGTTGAACCAGGTGCGAGTAGGGATTATTGAACATAATCGCCTCGTGGAGTATTATTTGGAGCAGAGCGGGGGGGAAGAACGTCTTGAGGGAAATGTATATAAGGGCCGGGTGGAAAACATCCTGCCCGGTATGGAGGCGGCTTTCGTGGACATCGGCACGGGCCGCAATGCCTTTTTGTTTTTACCCGATCTGCCCGGGCGAAAAGCACGGAAAAACCTGAAAAAAAAGGCGATCATCTGATGGTGCAGGTGGCTAAAGAGGGCGATGGGGGGGCAAAGGGTCCCCGTGTAACCCCTGATATCGGCCTGCCCGGGCGCTTTGTGGTCCTAATGCCCTATCAGGATCAGACTGGGATTTCCCGGCGAATAGTTGAAAAAAAGGAAAGGGAAAGGTTGAAAGAAATTGCGGAAAAAAAATCCGCCCTAAAGGGGTGGGATTAATTGTCCGCACCGTGGCGGAGGGCTGCAGCAAAAAAAGAGCTTGAAGAGGACTTGCGCTTTTTGCTGAAAGAATGGAGACGGATCAGAAGGCTGCAGAGGAGGAGATCTGCCCCGGCGCTGCTGTATCGGGATTATGATCTCATTCATCGCATCATGCGCGATCAAGTTGCCGCGGAAGGTACCGAGATCATTGTGGATCAGCCGAACTGAAGGTACAGGTAGAAGAAGAACTGGCCGAACTGGGGGGGCTGAAAAAGCCCCACCATGTACAGCTTTACACGGGTGCTTTGGATTTGTTTCAGCATTTGGGCCTGCAAAAGGATTTGGAAAGGGCCAGCGGCCGGCGGGTCTGGCTGGATTGCGGCGGGTATTTGATTTTTGATCAAACGGAGGCGCTGCTCAGTATAGATGTAAACACAGGAAAATACGTAGGTAAAAAGGATCTGCAGCAGACCGTTTTAGAACCAATTTGGAGGCCGCGGAGGAGATTCCGCGCCAGTTGAGGCTGCGCAATGTGGGTGGGATCGTAATCATCGATTTTATTGATATGTATAAAGATGAAAACCGCAAAGCGGTCCTACGGCAGCTGGCGGGCAGTCTGGAAGCGGACAAAACCAGAACCAGATTGTTGGGGGGGTTCACCAGCTTGGGCCTTGTGGAAATGACGCGTAAAAAAAAGCAGAAAGCCCCTGGACCAGATGCTCCAGACCGAATGCCCACTATGCAGCGGATCGGGGGGGAAGGTCATCGCGGATGAAGCATTGGCTTTGCAGATCGCCGCAGATGTTCGTTCGTTGGCCGTGGATAAGGGCGTTGAGGCAATCATGGTGCAGTGCCATTCCGCCGTGGCTGCGCAGATCATCGGTGCTGAAGGAAGTACTCTGAAAGCTCTGGAGCAGAAAACGGGCAAATCAATCTTTATTAAGGGCGATGACAGTGTCGCCCGCAGTTTCTATAAACTGAACACGGGAAAGCGCACCGAATTGCAGCGCAGATCCTCGCCGGTCCAAGTGGGCGAGAGGCTGCAGTTGACAATTTCTGATCCGCACGCCAGGCACGGCGAAAGCGGGGGGGTAGGGCGCATCAACGGTTTTATCATTGAATGTCTGCAGTGCCAATCGCGTATTGGCCAGACAGTGGAGGTGGAAATCGTTGAGGTGCACAAAACAAGCGCCTTAGCCCGTTTAGTGCAGCAAAAATCTGCTGATTGACAGGGTGGCGGGCTGATGTTAAAATGATTGATGTAGGTGCCCAAGTGTGGCATTTGGGCAGCGAAACCGCACAAAACGGGTTTCTTTCGGACAGGGGCGACCCTGAAATGATTAGACCGGCTCATAAATCCGGCTTAATATACCTTGTTTTGGCGAGTCTAACAAAGGAGGTGGACTGCATGTACGCCGTAGTTGAAACGGGTGGCAAACAATACAGGGTTTCAGAGGGGGGGATGCCATCTATGTGGAAAAGCTAAAGGTTGACGAGGGCCAGGAGGTCGTGTTGGACAAGGTGCTTTTGCTCAACCGGGATGGCAAAACCACAGTTGGCCAACCGTATATTGAGGGTGCTGCAGTGGTAGCCAAAGCGGCCAAACAGGGCAAACAAAAAAAGATTATTGTCTTTAAGTATAAGCCCAAGAAAAATTACCGCAGAAAACAGGGGGGGCATCGGCAGCCCTATACGAAGCTCGTTATAGAGTCGATTACAGAAGCCTAACCATGACCGAAATCAAATTCTTCAAGTCTAAACGGGTTGGTGGGGTTTTCAAGCCCGGGGCCATGCCGGTTATGCCGATTTTGGAGAAGATGTGGTGTGTGCCGCGGTTTCAGCCCTGACGCAGACAGCCGCCCTAGGCTTGAAGAAGGTGTTAGCAATCGACTGCCGCCTGGAAGTCAATGCAGAAACAGGATCTATGCTTTGTCTTTTGCCGTCCGGCTTAGCCCGGGAAAATGGGATCAGGCGCAGTTAATCTTAACAGTTTTCTATGCGGGATTAGTGGATATTAGCACAAATAAAGAATATCAACGGTATGTCAATTTAAAGGAGGTGTCCTACCGTGAGGATTAATTTACAGCTTTTTGCCACCAAAAAAAGGTGGTGGAAGTACCCGTAATGGCCGGGATTCTGCGGCCAAACGCCTCGGTGTAAAGAGTCATGACGGCCAGTTTGTTTCGGCGGGAAGCATTATTATCAGGCAGCGGGGGGGACCAAGATCAGGCCGGGCCAGAACGTCGGCCGCGGCAGGGATGATACCCTCTTTGCCCTGGCGGACGGTTATGTTTCCTTTGAGCGTCTCGGCAAAACAGGCAGGGCGGTCAGTATCGTAACAGAAGCCGCATTAGCTAACCAGAATCCCTTTTGTGCTACGGTGCAAGGGATTTTTCAAAGGAGGGCAAAGATGTTTATCGATCAGGCCCGCATTTACCTAAAGGCGGGGGGGGACGGCGGTGATGGGGGGGTTGTCCGTTACAGGCGGGAAAAATACGTTCCCGCGGGCGGACCCGCCGGCGGAGACGGTGGGCGGGGGGGCGGCAGCATTTATTTTGTGGTAGACGAAGGGCTGTCAACGCTGATTGATTTTCGCTACCGCCGCAAATTCGTGGCCCCCCCTTCGGGCCAGGCGGGCCAATCTAAAAACATGGCCGGCAAAGATGGCGAAGATCTTGTGATCAGGGTTCCCCCCCCGGTACTTTGGTCAAAGACGGGCCCACAGGAGAAGTGCTGTTAGATCTGACTACCGCGGGCACTCGCGTTCTTGTTCTGCCCGGTGGGCGAGGCGGCAGGGGAAACGCCCGTTTTGCCACGCCTACACGGCAGGCGCCCGCTTTCGCGGAGCGGGGGGGCGAGCCGGGCCGGGAATTACGGGTGGAGTTGGAGCTGAAACTTTTAGCGGACGTGGGTTTGGTGGGCTACCCCAATGTGGGGGGGAAATCTACTCTTTTGGCGGTTGTCTCGGCGGCCCGGCCTAAGGTGGCCAATTATCCGTTTACTACTCTTACGCCCAATCTTGGCGTGGTTTCTTTAGAACCGGGGGGGCGGTCCTTTGTAATTGCGGACATTCCCGGCCTAATTGAGGGCGCCCACGCCGGAGTGGGTTTGGGTATCGAGTTTTTACGGCATATTGAACGGACCAGGCTCATTCTCCACCTTATTGATGCCGCTGGAGTTGATGGCCGTGATCCGCTTGATGATTATCACAAGATAAACGAGGAGCTGCGCCTGTACAGCGCAGAACTTGCCCAATGCCCCCCAAATAGTGGTGGCCAATAAGGCCGATCTGCCGGAGGCCCGAAATAACCTGGAGCGTTTGCGGGAAATAGCGGCTAATGACGGCAGGGAATTTTTCGTGATCTCGGCTGTCACAACGGAGGGCACGCGTGCTTTGATGCAGCATGTGGATGGGCTGGTGGCGGCGTACAAACAAGCTGATGAACCTATTGAGGTTGTTGAAGAGCTTGTTTTGCCCACAGAGGAACACGGTTCAGTAGATGACTATGAAGTCGTTAGGGAAAACGACGAGTATGTGGTCAAGGGGGGGACTGGGCTGGCCAAGCTGATGCGCCGGCTTGATTTGAATAATCCTGAAGCCATCAGTTATTTGCAGAATTTGTTTGAAAAAAATTGGTTTGTACAAAACCTTGGCGGAAATGGAGATCCCGGAAGACCATTGTCAAGGTTGGAGAATTAGAATTTGAATATATGGAATGAGGGTAACAGATGCTCACAAGCAAACAAAGGGCCTATTTACGGGGGGGCTTGGGCAATGAATTGGAACCGATTTTCCAGATTGGAAAAGGCGGTTTGTCCGCTGAACTGCTCAATCAGCTCGATGCGGCTTTGGAGGCCAGGGAATTAATTAAAGTGCGCACATTGAAAAACTGTCTAGCAGAGCCAAAGGCCTTGGCGGAAGAGATAGCCCATACTCTCAACGGCACTGTGGTCCAAACGATCGGCCGCAATTTTCTACTGTATCGCCAGGCCTTGGAAGAACCGCAGATTAGACTACCGTAAAGGGGAAGAGCGATGACGGCAGAGGTAACCAGGCTTGGAATCATGGGGGGGGCACATTTGATCCGGTCCATTACGGCCATCTAGTCACGGCCGAGGGCGCCCGATTCGAATTTGCACTTGATCAGGTGCTGTTTTTACCCTCGGGGGTTCCACCCCCCCATAAAATTGCGAAAAAGGTCAGTTCCGCGGAGCACCGCTATATGATGACCGTTTTGGCAACCTTGGGTAATCCCCCCCATTTTGAAGTCTCCCGCATCGACATCGATCGGGAAGGTGTTAGCTACACCATTGACACGCTGCACATTTTGCGTGAACAATACGGCCCGGGCTGTGAACTGTTTTCATTACGGGGGCCGATGCCGTTTTCGAGATTATTGATTGGAAAGATTCTGATCAACTTTTAAGAATAGCCCATTTCATTGCCGCCAGCAGGCCCGGATTTTCCCTGGAAAAACTACCGCTGGCTACGCAAAAATGGGTGGACGAGCATCAGGATCGCTTCCATGTGCTCAAAGTCCCCGCCATGGCCATTTCCTCCACAGATATCCGCAACCGGGTGCGCTGCGGCCATTCCATCCGGTATTTAGTGCCCGAACAGGTGGAACATTACATACGCCGCCATAGATTATATGAATAATATGCCTAATATGGGACTTAGGCTGCGAATATTTGTAGTGGAGGGAAAACGATGCTTTCAGAACAAGAAGTCCTACTGCGCCGGGCTGAACTGGAAAACGGCGGCAGGAAAGAAAAAAATATCGCCGCCGGCGGATTGTAGGTTATTCTTTATTGTTCGTGGCCGCCATTATTCTTATGTTATTTACCGCGTGGTACAGCTACCGCCGGGGGCTTGATGTTCAGCCTGTCTCGGGCTTAAGAGACGAGCGCCTGCAAATTCTGTTTTTAGGCACAGATGAGCTGCAGGAAGCGAGTGTGCGCGCCGATACCGTGCTCTTACTCTCGTTGGATACCCGGACGGGTGAAGCGGGTATCCTATCCATACCCCCCCGTGATACCAGGGTCTGGATTCCTTCCCGTCAGCGTTGGGATCGGATCAATGCCGCCTATGCCCATGGGGGGGAGCGCCCATGGCGTTGGAGGCCGTTTCCAATTTGTTGAACACACCGGTAAAGTATTATGTGCACACCGATTTTCAAGGTTTTGAGCAGATGGTGGATCTTTTGGGCGGCGTGGAACTGAACGTAGCTAAGGAGATGAAATACACAGATCATGCCCAGGGTTTGGACATTCACCTGCTGCCGGGTCGGCAGCTTTTGGATGGGAAAATGCCCTAAAGTTCGTACGCTACCGCGATGGTTTAGGCGATGTCTCCCTGGTAGATCCCTCTAAAGAACAATATGATGGCCGTGTGGAGCGGCAGAGGCAGTTTTTTTTGAAGCACTGGTGGCGAAGGTCCTTAAACCTTCTTCCCTTATTAAGCTGCCCAAACTGCTCAGTCAGGCTTTTCGAATTGTAAATACTAATGTGCCCTGGGAAGTGGTGCTTGATCTGAGTTTGTCCGCGACCAAGTTTTCCGCGGATAAGGTGCAGACGGGTGTGCTGCCGGGCAACAGCACGAAAATCAACGACGCCTGGTATTGGATAGTCGATCTTCAGAAAGCGCAGCCGGTCATTGATACGCTGGTTTGGGGCGAGCCCGAGCCGTTGAAATTAGTCGTTTTGAACGGAAATGGCCGCGCCGGGATTGCGGGTAAGGTCGCGGATGATCTAACTGCCTATGGTTATCATGTGGCATCGCGGGGGGGTAATGCGGAGCACTTTAATTATGCTCAGACTAAGATTCTCGTTTCCGCGAGAAATGCAAAAGGGTAGAACCTTTGGCGGCCTATCTCAAGGCTGTCATTGAAACAACGGACGGGGCCGGCGCGGAAGTGACCGTGATTATAGGCCAAGACTATATTTGAAAAGATAGGAGTGTGGGAATTTGATCGAGAACAGCGCCCTACTGGTTGCCGAAACAGCCGCTCGAGCCGCTGATGACAAAAAAAAGCAGATAATGTTGAGGTTTTAAAAATGCCCGATGTAATGGTAGACACGGAGTATTTTGTTATCTGCAGTTCAGCTACCCATGTTCAGATCCGAGCAATTGTGGATGCAATTTCGGCCGCCTTGGAAGAAGCAGGTGTAGAGCTGCTGCGCATGGAGGGGCGGGGGGATAACACCTGGGTTCTCCTGGATTATGGGTATGTGGTGGTACATGTCTTTTTGGAGGATGCGTATGACTACTACGCTCTGAACAAGTTGTGGGCGGATGCGGAAAGGGTCGCCTGGGCGTGAAGCCGGCGTACACTTATTTAGCCCGCATTTATGATCGCTGTATCGATGCGGACTATAAACGCTGGGTGGAATATCTTTTGGCCCTCTGTGCGCTATACCGCCACGATCCGGGACAGGTTCTCGATGTTGGCTGCGGTACGGGAAATATCGCCATTCCCTTGGCCTTACGGGGGGGTATGACCTAACGGGGGGGGTGGACCGATCGACGGAAATGGTGGCGGAGGCCCGCCGAAAAGGGATGCAGTTGGGATTGAACATCCCCTTTCTGGCTCAGGACCTATTGGAGTTAGATCTTGGCGCGCAAGAGTTTGATACCGTCTTAAGTACCTGTGATGTCTTGAACTATTTAACGGAAGGTACCCAACTCAAGGAAGCTTTTAACCGGGTGCATAAGCATCTGCGCCCGGGCGGCTTGTGGCTTTTTGATCTCAATTCCGCTTATAAACTGCAGGTTATTTACGGTGATCAATTCTATGCCGATCTACAAACAGATTTCGCTTATTTTTGGGATAACAGTTATACTTGGGGGGGCCCGGATATCTGCACAATGACCCTGACATTTTTTTTATCATGACGGAGGATGGCCGTTATGATCGGGTACAGGAGGAACATCGGCAGAAATTGTGGGTGCCGCAAAAATTGAAAAACTGGCGGAAGAAGCGAATTTCGCCCTTCTGGCCTGCTATGATTTTTTTTGAGCAGCGACCCCCCCGCAGCACTGACAGCGAGCGGTGGCAGTTTGTATTACGAAAGAATGAGTAAGAAGCACCGCAACGGTGCTTTTTTGCGCGTTTATGAAGGAAGGGTGATGTCACGGGCGGCCCTTAACTCCGCTGAGGCCAGCAGCCCGCGCATGAGTGGTCCTCCTTCCGAAATATGTTCGCGCGCGGCAACGTTACCCCCCAATAACCCGTTTTGTACTCATAATTGGTCCCCCCCAGTTCCGCCGCGAGTTCGTACTTGAACTTGTGTAAAGCCCGGTGGGCGGGGGGGATGCTGTTTTTGCTCATATTAAATTCTCCTTTCTTTCTTGGTTAGAATTCCCCCAAGAGGGGGGGCCGTTTTAGTTATGTGGGCAGGAAATTAAGCGGGTTAGTGGAATATTACATCTGTATTTGTGATAACATTCTCCTTTGAGATAGCTATATGGAAAGGGTGAACCAGCTTGATTGAAAGAACATTTCCGCGGGGGGGCGGGGGAGATATACCCCCCCACCGCAAACGGGCCACCGCAGGGAAGCCCATCGAAGTTTTGCCGGCCCCGGCCATTGCAGTCATTCCTTTGCAGCAGAATTTAGGGGCGACTTGCGAGCCGGTGGTAAGCACGGGGGACAGGGTGAAGATGGGGCAGAAAATAGGCGAAGCGAAGGCTTTCGTCTGCGCACCGGTGCACGCTAGTGTATCGGGCGAGGTTATTGCAGTGGAAGAACGCCCCCCCTTATTCAACGGCCACAAGGTATTGTCCGTTGTTATAAAAATGACGGCTTAGATGAAAGGGCCATTGCGTCCGGAGCAACCGGCGCGAAGAAGATGTCCGCGGCCGCCATTCGAGAGGCTGTGAAGGAAGCGGGGGGGATCGTGGGTATGGGGGGGGCGCGGGTTTCCCCACCC
>JMBV01000161.1_pt1 | contig 25524 bp, 33 predicted proteins | sample 616531 | NCBI WGS metagenome assembly JMBV01 (sample SAMN02727904, study PRJNA239997) | anaerobic digester metagenome | biome: anaerobic digester; isolation source: mesophilic anaerobic digester inoculated with municipal waste water sludge... | place: Germany: Bielefeld University, CeBiTec ...
TTTGCTAAAACCCCCCCGTGGCGTTAAACATTGTTCTGCCGTAAGTATTCGGCAATGTCGCTATCAGAAATATCATGTTCCATAAGTTTAGGGTAATCGGCATGCTCAGACAAGAGTTTGATGAACTCTGCAGGGGGGGAATAGGGCAAACTTTCACCCAGATTTACGCCGGTGCAATCATAGGTTAGCTTGGAAATTTCAATCATTTTTCTAATGCTGAGCTTTTTTTGCAAGATTGAAGACCAGGTGGCCTAATACTGCATAACAGGTGAACCCATTCATGGTCAATTTTCCGTTTTCAATTAGGCCCCGCTGTTCTAGCGCGGCAACCCCCCGTTATTGGTGGGCTCTAGAGTTTCGCCGTGAAACGCAGCTTCCAGTGCCTCCCACACGCCTGCCTCGAGGAAAGCGGAGAGGAAGTCCCTAACCGGTTCGCCCGATTCTAACAGCGCCCTTAGCCTTTCTGGTACAACATTTGTGGTATACCAACCATGCCTTTCATCCACTGCGGCAAGTTGTGCCAACCCTGTCAAACGGTGCTGTGTTGAAAGCTTTCGCAAATTTTCCAAGGCCAGATCGTGGCCGCACACAACACTGGTAGGTTCTGTTTCTGGATCTAATTCACTTAAACGAATCTTTAGCCTTGTAATTTCTGCCCGCAAGTTTTTGAGTTCATCCGACTTATTCACACCATTTCCTCCTCTAGCTTAAATTTTCTGTCTCCTCGTTTAACCTAGCCAAGAATGCCAAGATTTCCTGTACTAGGCGTTGTTCTCCCATCAGAATAAAACGGGCCACATTGTCCAGATGTTGAAGGGAAAAGCGTAATTCACCGGTTGATTTAAGGGCGTTAACCCGGTCCAAGACCGGTTCACAGATGGCCCGCAGCTTTTTTTCTGTTGAGCAGGGAATATCATAGATAAAGCAGAGGCGGGGGGGCCTTGTTTCTGACTTGCTAGCCAAAAAGTCAAGAACAAGGCCTTTTTTGCTTCCTCTATCGATTGGGAAACCTGTGGTGCTGAGAACAGATCTTTAATGTCCTCTTCCGTAAATCGCCATTGCACGCCCACTTTTTTTTCCCTTGTAAACGGCCATCGCTCAGATAAGTGCGGATCGTTCGCTCGCTTAATCCCGTAATTTTTACCACATCGGCAACGGTGAAAAAAATCAGGAAACTTCAACTTCCCACCCCCCCGTTCGTTCATGCAAATGCATGATGTTGCATGCAATTGCATGATAACAAAGATGGCAACAACTGTCAAGATTTTTATTTAGCGAAAATAGCGCGGTGGAAATTGTCGAATTTAAGAGGAAACCGGCTTGGTCCGTTTACAGAATCTAACAAAGCCAATCGAATGTGCATCGAAGGGAGGCCGGGAGGCTAAGTTTTAGCAGTCTTGTGATTGCGAGGCGGTTTGACGGGTGCGGCCAGTGTCTCGTTATTGGTGGTGGGTGCACCCGTTGCACGAGCACTGGCTCATCTGGGCATTACGGATGCCAAATACATCTGCACACTCACGGATTCGGCGGTTGGGAGTTTCGGATCCACCGCTTCTTGGAATGATAGCACTCCTCAAGGACAGCCATTGCGCCTGGGGGGGCCACGTCCGGGAAGGATTTTAACTGTATTACAGCGAAGATGTAAAATAAATATGAATGTCAATATCTAGCACAAGATGCACTTTTTTTCTCATCATGAGCCGCCGTTATTTTCTACTATCTATTCCGGCTGCACCGTTCATAAGATCCAATTGTGGTCAGGGGGGGAAGGTAGGGTGGACACAAACTATTATTTACTGAGTGTCGAAAGCCTGGAAACGGACACCGGCAGGTTAGAAACCGGTGAAGTTTTGCAGGCCTTTTTCGACGAAAAAAATTTGGTTGTTTAAAGAGAAGACGCCCAGTGTTGAAGCACTGAGTAGGGGGGGTGATAAACTTCTGGTTTATGGACTGCTTGCGGAGGGCAGAGCAATCTTGGGTCGCTTTACCTTAAGAACGGAGCCAAGACTCCGTCAAGAGGCACTTTTCGGGATAGAGGGCCGGTTAAAAAAAGCGGTTCTTACTCGGCGCTGAAATAACGGATGCGTTAATCTGGGAAAGCCCTAAGCCCTTAAGTGAGCTGGAACCCCCCCAATTGGCGATCTTTGCCGCCGATGAGTTAAGCCCGTTCTACTTAAACCAAGGATTGCGGGAAATAACAAAACAAGACTTTCAGCGTATAATCCGCCAAGGGGGGGAAGAATCGGGCGAAGCGCTGCAAGAGCAACTGCCCTTGGGGGGGCGAAGGGGCAGAGTTAGACCGAGAACAGTACCGTTCTGTGCTGGAGTCCCTGTTGAAAGCGGCAGAATGGTTGGAAGAGTTAGGCCGAGAGGGGGGGATACCCAAACAACTGGGCGCTTTACAAAAAGCGGCCGCTCAGCAGCGCCAAATGCCACTTTTAAAAGAGAGAATATCCGTGCTGGCAAACGCCCTCGAAGCGGAGAGAGAAACAGCAGCCAACCTGCGGCAGCAAAACGATAAATTACGGCACCGGCTAGCGGGGGGGTGCAGCAGGAGTTGGAACAGGAAAAACAAGAAAAAGCGGAGCAAGAAAAAGAAAGCGAAGAAATGCAGGCTCAATTCGAGCAAGAACGCCGGCGGCTGTTAGGGCAAATTGGTTCTTTGAAAACCAAAATAGAAGAACAGCAGCAAAGTCTAGCGGAAATAGGCACAGTAAAAAAAAGCTTTGCAAAGGATCATATTTTACTGCGGGGCGACGAGCGCAAATCGAGTTAGCTTGACAAAGGGGGGGCGCCAGGTGAATTCCTATCAGGCGGCGCAGCTCCGCCTGCGCCAATTTGAACAGCGTTTTGCAAAAGAACTTAGAAAGACCAACCCCCCCAAGCTTTTGGGGGATATTGTGCTATCAACGGCTGAAGTGGATGAAATAGGAAAGTGCCTGCGCACCTTTTTGATTTACCGGCCCGTTTTTGAGCCCCCCCAGACGAAAATTGACCAATACTGCCTGACAATTTCGCTCTTTTTGGTTTGGTGTTCTGCCTATCATTACAAAGAGGGCAACTTTTGGGCCCCCCCATTTTTAACAAGTTGGGCATTAGGCGAAATGCTAGGCGCTGCCGTGAATTGGGTGACATATTTCTGCAGACTCTGCAGGATTACAGACTGCAGCTGCCGTTGTTGGGAAAACGAAAAAAATACATGACGCCCATTTTAATGCACGGCTACATCAGTGATTATTATGCCCCCCCTCAGCTGCTTGACTACCTGAATGTTGTTTATAGTTCTTATTTGTCCTATGACCTATCCGCACAATCCCTAAACGGTTTGTGGGAGGATCTGTTTAACCTTGATCAGGAACAGATCCAATCGCGAGATTTTGTGGATTGGTTAAGGCAACAAGAATTGAAAATAGAAAGTGAAATGGCCGCTCTACAGCTGCCACCCACCCTGGATGCGGACAGTAAAGACCGAATTGAAGCGTTGGAACGACTGGCCATTACTCATGAAAAGGCAGTCGAACTGCGCAGCCAAGATTTGGCGGATTTGGACTCGGAAACGAAACAGCTTAACGAGGCTTCTTCCCTATTTACTGAATGCGCTCTTACATTAGAACAGATAAACTGCACTACGCTGCCCATCGAGTTTAGTTCACAGCAGCTAAAGGAACTCGGTCTCAAGGCTGCCGAAGGCTTTGAGCGGCGCTTTCAGCTGCTGCAAGAGCGTAAAGGCGCGGCACGCAGGCAGCTGCGGATCTTAGAAAATGCCCGAAAAGTAGCGGAAAGACGAAAAAAACGTGCTTTTAACAGAACTAGTCAAGCTGGGCGAAGGGAATTTGAAAACCGGTTATTTCAGATTGGAGGAATATACAAACCTTGCCAGGGAATTGGAAAAGATCCGGGATCAGCGTACACGGCGGGAAAAGCTTTTGGCTGAAGAGGAGGAATTAGGCACCGCCGGACTGCGCCAGGTGCTTACCGTATCCTTAACCAGCCTGGCGGAAGCAAACCCCACACTGCTCCAGGAATTCATAGAATCAACTCTCCATCTTCTCGAAACCTATGCCAGAGAAGAAACCATAGGGGGGGATAAACACAGATTGAGCCAAGTTTTAGAACTATGGGCGGCGGAACCTCGGGTTAGGCAAAGACTGCGCCGAGATTCTTCGCCCGAACCTGAAAAGAGCGTAAGTCCTCAGGCGGCAGATCAATCCACACCCTTTGTGCGCCTTAAACCCATTACTCTGCGGCGCCCGGAACTTAAATTCATTCCGACCACAAGACAGCTTGCTGTAATGATACCGGCCCAAGACATTCCCGCCCCCGCCGGTTTTGCTGCAGAGCCGCGTTTTGGCCTAAATTACCCAAAAAAAACAAGAGGCCATTCCTTGCCGGTATGAAATTCGGCGCAGGAGATTAATAACCGAAGACCTGCATGTCCAGCTAACGGATCAACCTGCACAGGCGTTACCTTCCGCTGGTACAATTGGCATGAATATTGGGATTTAAGCCCGGAAGAGATCATGATCTTCGATGCGAAAGGCAGGCTGCTCAGTGGAGGCGACTTCCCTAACGGGTTTTACTACATTGCCGCTAGAAGTGGCTACAAGACCAAGTCTGCGCAGATCATTACTCAATATTCTTGCGCGTTAGCGGGTTACACCGTTTACGAATTTAATGGCGTGGAAAATAGGCTGGAGTTTGCATCGCCGGAGGGTGAAACGTTCACTTTTTCTTTTAGCTCACATGCTTATATTTCCTTGCGGGGGGGCGTGGAATTTATACCCGGCTTACGGCAGGGCGGTCTGCCCGTTGGTAAGGGTGAACCGGTAATCACGATCCGACGGGATTTTATGGACAAAACAGGTGCGGATGCAGTCTTTGTTCTGAACCGCAATGAGGGAAGGCTGTATAAAGCGTCCTTAGCATCCGTTGTAGATAGCGGGGGGGAAGTGATGCAGACGATTTAAACTGCGAGATTCAGGTGGCAAATTTCCTAGAAGATCAGGGCCGCGTCAATTGGCAGCAGCTTGAGATTAGGATTCAAGGCGCGGATACCACTTATTTTACCACTAAGTTTTGTTTAGTGAGGGTCCTGGCGGTGTCACTTGAAGACGGCCTGCTCAGGGTGCAAGTGCCTGCGGGCAGTCGCTTAAGGGGCAATCTGGCAAAAAAAAGATGGCAGGGTGTATTGGCTAAACTGCGGTGCCGAATTGGAAATCGCCTTCACTGTCTATTTTCCCAGCATCGGTTGGAAAGATTTCTCTGTGCCCCCCCTGCCCGGCGGCCGGTGGCGGTTGTGGCGCGGTTCGCAAAAGCTGAGGGCCCCACATGTTCTGCTCGCAGTGGAAGCAAACGGCCTGCGTGAGATGGTCCTTGATTTTCAAACATTAAGCCCCCCCGCTGTGCAGACGGTGGTTGTGGCAGACGATCAAAAGACCTAGTCATGAAATTCAACGCGGGCCGGGGGGGTGATTTAAGGATTCCCTTAGAGAACTTTGCCGATTTATTTGAGGGCAGGCAAGAGGCGGGCCGGATTGAACTGCACTGCGCCGGTGACTTGGGAAGCGGCCGCCCGGAGTGGATCGTTGAGGTCTATCCCAGAATCGATGTGGAGGGGGTTGAATTGTTCTGTGCGGAACAGGAAGACGAGTACCTTTTGGAATTATCCTTTCGGACCGATTTTCCCAAGCTGGACCGTTTGCAGCTGCGGGCTCGGACGGATGATGGTTCACTTCTATTCCGGCGCGGATTGCGGTCTAATCCGGATTATTTTTACTTAAAAAAAGACGGTTTAGGGGGCCCTCGGCGTTGAGGCCCAGCTGTTTTACGAAGAAGAGTACGCCGGTGTTTTCGGCTCAGTGAAACAGGAGATTCAGTGCTGGCAAGGCCGCGTTAACCTACCTAACCGCAAAGCAATTTATCAACGTCTGCAAGAGGTGGGCTTAGTTTTGGCCGGCTTTACTTACGAAACTAAGTATTACGAACTGCCTCCGGTTTATAAGATTACGGATATAAAGATTAGTTCGAGAAACTTCGAAGGCGAAGAACTGCTGAACGGCCTTTTCATAAAGACAGCACAGCGATTAAAGTCTTCTTTTACGTGGACTATCTAGATGATCAAGCGGTTTTAAGTGTACTGTGGGACCAGGATGACGACGCCCTGCAGTATGACTGTCGCGAACGGGAGCTGATCTGGGAAGTGCGCACCGGGCGGCATGTGTTAGGTCCTTTAGAGAACTTTACATTTCATTTTCCGGGGGGTAGTGAATGATGAGCCTTAATCCGGTAACAGCATCGAGCGCCATCTTTGAACGCTACTGCAGCTATATTACGACTACTTTTCGTTTGAAAAGGGCCGATTTGAACCGGCAAATAGAAAACATCTTAAGGGAGCCGGGAAAGTTTGCCAAGGGGCCCATAGTGGAAATTCTGCCGCCGTTTGTTCCGGGCCAAAGCCCGGAGCAGCTGATTCAGAGGGGGGGATTGCTGCAGCCTGAGTTTTTAGGCCTTAATCAAAAACATCTTCCCGCGGACCGAGATTTATATCTGCACCAAGAACAGGCAATCGAGATTATCTCCAACAGCGGCCAAAGCGCAGTAGTTGCCACCGGCACCGGCAGCGGTAAAACGGAGTGCTTTATGATCCCCCCCATCCTAAACCATCTCTTTCGGGAAAAAGCCCGGGGGGGCACTCTGGGTCCGGGCGTTCGGGCTTTACTGCTGTACCCCATGAACGCGCTTGCAAATGATCAGATGAAAAGGCTGCGCCATTTGCTGGCGGGACAGGATGAAATCACTTTCGGCATCTATACCGGGGGGGAAACGAAAGAAGAGGAAGAAAATGCCCTTGCGAAATATGAGCGGATGTTTGGCGGGCTGCCCTTACCCAATGAAATAGTTTCCCGCAAGCAAATGCGCAAGTCTCCTCCCACATTTTGTTGACTAACTATGCCATGCTGGAATATCTACTGCTGCGTCCCGCTGATAATGTTTTCTTTCACGGCCCCTTTGCTGCTAATTGGGCATTTATCGTGCTTGACGAAGCGCATACCTATACAGGTGCTAAAGGCATTGAAATGGCTATGCTCTTGGCCAGATTGAAAGATGCGGTTGGAGCCAAAAAAAGGTGACCTTCGTTTTGTGCTGACCAGTGCCACCCTGGGCGGAGGCAGGAAAGATGCGAAGGCGGTAGCAAAGTTTGCCAGCCGCCTCACGGGGGGGGAGGATGTGCAGGCAGGCCAGGTAATCACCGCCAGCCACCCGGAAGATATTATTCAATCTGCTGCGTGGGGGAAACCCAATCCCTGGTTATACGCGGAGCTGCAGAGGTGGTTAGATAACCCGGCGCAAACTGAGCATCTCCAAAATACTTTGCACGAAGCGGGGGGGTGCCCCCCCTTCTAGGGCGCGCCGGTTTCTAGATGCGGCCCCCCCACATGATCCGGCTCAGGCCCTTTATTTTCTGCTGCGGGGGGGCGATGGTAGGCTCAGTGAAGTTTTATCCCTAATGGAAGAGGGCCCGGTGGATCTTAATTTCTTAGCGCAAGCAATTTTTGCGGGTGCAACAGATGCTGTACAGCTTGCCGCAAGTTTTCTTGATCTGTGCAACCAGGCGCGCCTGCGCTCGGAAGATAAGGCACTGCTGCCCGCCCGTTTTCACTTTTTTTTGTCAAGGCTTTGGAGGGGGGCCTTTATTGCTTTTACGCCCCCCCGAACGAAGATTTCGTTGGAAAGGGTGAAGTGGGTTAGAGAAGGCGGTGAGGATTATAAAGCTTTTGAATTGGGGGCCTGCACCCGCTGTCACGGTTTATATTTGCTGGGCGAAGTGGAGCAGAGAGATGGACATAACTATTTGGAACCCATGGCGGATCATTACAATCCCGCTTCACTGAGAAATTTAGAGTTTTTTTTGCAGTGGTTGAGCAGCAGGATACGCCCCCGGAGAATGAAGATGACGTTTTGGAAGGGTTGGGCTTGCGGGTACCCCTCTTTACACACTACCGTTTATGCGTGCGCTGCGGCGGGATCGGCGATCATAATTCAGCGGGCGTTTGTGCCTGCGATCATCCCCGCACAATCTTGTTGCGTAAGGTTAATCGCAAAGGCCGGGCAGTGCACAAGTGTGGACTGTGTGGTTCTGTCAATCCCAAAGCCAGTGTTGTACGCCGGTTTTATCTCACGGAAGATGCCATTTCCAGCGTTCTGAGTACCGCCCTCTACCAGCAGCTGCCGGGCCGGGTCCTCAAACAGCGGCGCAAGCCCAAAGACGGGACAATAAGCAGTGTTTTTGGCGATTTGGCCGAAACTGCCCTCACACGGGAAAAAGAAAAGATTAAGCAGCTGCTGGTGTTTTCGGACAGCAGGCAAAACGCCGCCTATTTCGCACCCTATCTCAGCCTAACCTATGGTGATCTTTTGGCAGGCAACTTAATGCTGAGGACGGTGGCACAATATAGGGAAGAATGCTTGGCCAATAGGTGGAACCTCGTTGATTTTAACCGCAGGGTGCGCCGGCTGATCAACGAATTAGGTGTGCTGGACGGATCGGTGGAAACCTTGGAAGAATTGGTTTGGAAGTGGATTATGCGGGAGTTTACGCTGCAAACGGGCCGCTTCAGTTTGCAAAACATGGGTCTGCTCGTATTTCAACCTAATTTTGAGCAGGTTGAAAACTGTGAACTGCTTTGGCGGTTTAGGGGGGGTTTGCAGGAGGTGGGCATAACACCTGAGGAAGCCAAAATTCTTTATTCTTTCTTGTTGGAACAGTTTCGGCGCAACCGGGCGGTTGAGTATCCCGAATTGGTGGGCCCAAGGGATGACTTTTTTTTGCACCCCCCCAGAACCAGCAGGGGGGGATTTTGGAGCAAAAGGCCTCCGGGCATAAAGGCGCAACCTGCAGGTTACAGCCTCAAGGGGGGGTGGCTGCCCGCGGGCAGCTCGTCCAACACCCGCTTGGATTACTTGCAGAAGGTTCTTCCGGCGGGCGGCCGGACAACTTCAAAAGTGGAGGCGGAGGGCCTCTTGAACGATCTTTGGCGGACTCTGTTGGATCAGCATAGTCCTTTGCGGGAATATATTCGGGAGGAAACGTTAGTAGGGCAAGGCAAAATCTACAAACTGCACCCGTCCCTATTCAAAGTTGTACCCGGTGACTTCGGGCCGGCCTTTTACCGCTGCGATACCTGTTATCGCATTACCCAGTTTAATCTGCGCGGTGTTTGCCCCCCCGCCTATCGCTGTTCGGGCAGACTGCAGAGTGTGGATCTTAACGAAGAACTAAAAGACAATCATTATCGCAGGCTGCATCTGGAGATGAAACCGGAGGCGATGGTTGCCCATGAACACACCGCTCAACTTACCACGGAGTATGCCGCGCAGGTGCAGACTGATTTTATTGAGGGAAGAATCAATGTCTTGAGCTGTTCTACCACCTTTGAGTTAGGCGTTGATGTGGGTGATTTGGAGACGGTATTTATGAAAAACGTGCCCCCCCTAGTCCGGCAAACTACGCGCAGCGGGCGGGTCGGGCGGGAAGAAGCATTGATGCTACTGCCTTTGCCTTAACCTTCGCCCGTTTAGCCTCTCACGATTTTAATCATTTCAGCTTGCCGAAAAAAAATGATCAGCGGGGGGGTTGTTAAACCCCCTTATTTCGATACCAATAACGAAAAAAATCGCCCGCCGCCATCTTTACGCCTGCGCCTTTGCGGACTTTTGGCGTGTACACCCTGGGTTTTTCCGCAGGGTAGAGGATTTCTTTTGTCGCGATGGGCCTAATCAATTTAGGAAGTATTTATCACATGAACCGCAAGGGCTGCTGCAAACCCTAAAGGCAGTGTTTTCGCCGCAGCTCCAGGCTGCACTGGGTATCCAAACTTGGGCGTGGGTTGATGAGATGTATGCCGAACGGGGTGTAATGACTAAAACGGTGCAGGAGATTATGGGCGATCTTTTGGCAATCGATGAGGCTATTGAGCAAGCGGTTGAAGATAAAAAATATCGTTTGGCCGCTAGGCTGCAGCGGGTTAGCAGAACAATGGAAAACCGTCCTTTAATTAACTATTTAGCGCAAAAAGTCTGCTGCCCAAATACGGTTTTCCGGTTGATGTGGTAAATCTCGATGTCAACCTGCATACAACTGAAGCTCGCAATGTTGATTTAAGCCGAGACATGCAGATTGCGATTGCAGAATACGCGCCGGACAGTCAGGTGGTGGCCAACGGCAAATTGTGGACCGGGCGCTTTGTAAAGCGAGTGTCTGGCAAGGGGTTGCCCCCCCGCTACCATTATTTGCACTGCCCCCCCTGTGGTTATTTCGGTAGTGTGCTGGATGTGAAATTTGAACAAAGCTCGCAGCTAGAGTGCCCCGCCTGTCAACAGCGGCAAGCCCAAGGCCATGTCTTTATAGTGCCTGAGTTCGGTTTTATTGCGGAAGAAAGGTCTAAAGAGCCGGGAACCGCAAGGCCTGAGCGCACTTATGGCTGCCGCAAGTTTTTCTCCGGGGGGGCAGGTAACCTAATAGACAGTAAAGACGTTAGGCTTGGTAAGGGTACCGTTTCGGTAAGCACTTACACGCACGGCCAACTCACCGTGATCAACAATGGGCTTGGTGCGGGGGGGTTCTACCTCTGCCGTGTCTGCGGTTATGGCACCTGCCAGCACCAACCGCCCCAAAAACACGAAGACGCCTACGGCAGAGAATGCACAGGTACTTTTGAAAAGTTGTCTTTAGGCTACAATTTGGAAACGGATATTGCCCGAATAGATTGTTTTCCGCATTAAACCGATCCAAATCCATACCAGGCTATTGCGAATCCCTACTTTATGCCTTGATTGAGGCATGAGTGCCGAATTGGAAATAGAGCGCAATGATCTGGATGGAACGGTTTATGTTGATCGTTTTGGCCAGAGCAGCATAATCTTGTTTGATACAGTGCCCGGCGGCGCCGGACATGTGAAACGCATCTTGGAAAAGGGTGTCTTGAAAGCGGTAGTGAGGTGTTCTTTAGAACAGTTGAAGCGGTGCGGCTGCGGCGGAGAACGTAAAGACACGAGCTGTTACGGGTGCTTGCGCAATTACCGCAACCAGTTCGTACATGACCGGCTGAGGCGGGATTACGCCATTGAAGCCTTAAATAGACTCCTAAACGGTTAAAGGGGCGATCTAGTGACTAATAATCAAACTTTAAGACTGTTTGCCGAGATTAAGGTATGGAGCAGAGGGGGGATAAGCGTGCACCTCACAAGCCACTGCTGCTCCTCTATGCCCTGGGTAAACTGCAGCAGGGGGGGCAGCGTTGGTTGTTGTATGCAGATCTGGAAGAGGATGTGACACGCCTGTTCAAAGAATTCGCTCCGTATTATACCACCACTGTTGTTTATCCTTTTCAATATCTGCAAACGGATGGCTTGTGGGCTTATCATCCGCGCCAACCGTCCCGTTTTTCCATAAGGCTGCTGCGGGAGGAGGGGGGGATCAGCGGCGGCTTTACCGATGGGGGGGTATATAAAGAGCTGAGCGAGACACCTGAGTTATTAGCCACAGCAGCGTTACAGCTCTTAAACGACCATTTTCCCAACTCTTTGCATCAAGATATTCTCGTTGCGGTAAACCTAGAGATTAAACCACCACACAAAGAACCGGAAATAGAAGACCCCCAAACGGCTAAACCCTTGATATTCAATGCGGAGGTACTGAGCATCTACGACAATCGCTGTGCTCTTTGCGGGTTGGATATCAAAATTGGCACCCAACTCCTGGCTTTGGAAGCGGCCCACATTAAGTGGCTGCAGTACGGAGGGCCTAATCAAATTGATAACGGCCTGGCCCTTTGTTCGCTGCATAGAAGATTGTTTGATGCCGGCGCCTTTAGCTTGATACCGGACCAAGATCGCTATGTGTGTCAAATATCCCGCTTGGCTAAGGGTAGCCGGGGACTTAAGGAATGGCTGTGGAACTATCATGACCATTATTTATCACAGCCGAATGATCCCACAGCTACGCCCAAACCAGAATACGTCACCTGGCATCGGAAGGAGGTGTTTAGGGGGTTGCCCATTTCGTTGTAAAGTATCGTCTATCGTTACCTGCGGGGGCCTCGGGCACCCGGGACTTTTACGGATGGAATAAAAGCGCTCCATGTGGAGCCGGAAAGGAGCAAAAATGGCTACTTGGATTTTTCAAACTAACCCAAAGTATTTTGATATTGACAGCCAGTTAACGGAGGAAAGCATAATCTTTTGGAGCATCCGCCAACCCAAATTTGTTGGCGAGGTGAAGCCAAATGACACCGTCTTTTTGTGGCGTGCTGCTGGGCATAACCCGGGCACTGGGGGGGTAATTGCCAAGACAATTGTGATTGGCGATGCGGATGATAAAATGTGGTCGGAGGAAGAAAGGAAGAGGTTCTGGAGGGATGATGGCTGGAAAAAGACTTATCCATTGGTTGAACTAGATGTCCTGAATTACCGTCTAGATGCGAGTGAAGGATATATCAGTCGCACTGAACTAAAGAAGCATCCGATTTTGCGTAAGCTGCACATCCTTTCGGCTCCTCGATGGACAAATTATCGCCTAGATGGAGAAGAGGCCTTTGAATTGGAAAAGATGTGGGCAAGTAAAGCCCTACCTCTAGATGAGGACGCCCAATCTTTCGTGGAAGGGGCGGCAAAATATCGCCTGCACCTGAAGGAGGGAGAGAAATCAAAAGTTGGTCCAGGCGGCTAAAGACCGGGCCCTAAAAGACGATTCCAGCCTGCCCTGCCGCGTCTGTGGATTTTCCTTCGTGGAGGCATACGGTGATCTGGGTCAAGGCTTCATCGAGGCACACCATATAGTCCCCCCCGTCGCTGATCAAGACGGAGAAGTGGAGGTCAAAGTCGACGATTTGATTTTAGTTTGTTCCAACTGCCACCGAATGCTCCATCGCAAAAGGCCTTGGCCCACTGTGGACAGGCTTAAAGAGCTTGTGAAATAGTGCAAACGATCTTCAGCGGTGGGGGACTGAAAATGGGCTGCTCATGCAAAACTTGCTTTAGCAACGCTCTCCCCCCCATGAGTAAGCCCCCCCAAATCATTTACCAAACAATTTCGCCCGGAAACTTAGGAGAATTCCTGTAATCCCTAAAAACGAACTTAAAAAAAAGAGACACCACCCAATACAATAGTATTGTGCTAAGCTTGGCCAGCAACGCACAAATACTAGAATTGAGGAGTGTCTCTACACGAAGTGTACACAAAACGGGAAGGTTTTGCAAATCAAAAACGGAACTTTGGTAGTTGGAATTGACATTGCCAAGGAGATCCGCTTTGCTCAGGCGTTTGATAACAGGGGTACGGAACTAGAGACTGCTGAAATTCGAGAATTCAGCACAAAGGTTTGAGGCCTTTGATGCTTGGTTAAAGGAGGCCATAGTTGGTTTTGAGCCAACGGGGTATCACCTCTGAATAAATACACGAGGTCCAAAAAAAAGTGGGCAAAGTATTGTTGTTGAGGCAGCAAACTTAACCAATAGCAGGCTAGCTTAAATTCGGCCACAACTTGTAAATTGCATGCCTCTTGCGGAAAACAGTGAACTTAACACGTGGGCGAGAATATGGGCTTGTACATAGCAAAGTTGAAATGTGACCATATAAGCGTTTAACGGCTAAAATTCAATGATAAATGGAATGGGGATGATCACATCAATAATATTATAAAAATACGAGATGACAATGTTCCTTTAATGCTTTCTCTGCAGGACAATGGGGATTTGCTGGCTAAAGAAAACATATCCCGGTCGTGGATTTCCATGAGGGAAGGGGGGGATTCTAAGGAAAGTTCGGAGTTGCGCCAAGGTATAGAGCCGTGGCTCACCTCTTTGTTCCAATCAGAGCATTTGTCTCTATTGGTAGGGTCAGGACTAACCATGGCAGTGGAAACAATGGCAAGGGGCGAGTTAACGGACTGTATGAGGGCCCCCCCTGTTCTTGAAACGGATTTGGTTGACGAAATTGCATCTTCCGCAAAAATATCTGCATTAAACAATAACCGGGGGGGCGAGAGCAATGTTGAAGATTTTATCCGAGTAATTGGTGATTTACTAAGAGGCTTGGAAATTCTCAGATATGATTGTTCCGAAAACAAAAATGAAAAAGATCAGTATACTCAGTTGAAGGAAGATTACGAAAAGATAATTCGCGAATTTGCAGATGACGTTAGCTCGATTGAAATGGGTATTGCTACGGCAAAATAGAAAAACGAAATGAAGCCTTCCGCTACCTAGTCAATTTTTTTAATGAGCTTCGCTAGTAGGGTCGGCACTCGAGAACGTTTGGAGATTTTCACTACTAATTATGACCGACTAATTGAAGCCGGGTCTGAATTAGCGGGTCTTCGTTTGCTGGATCGCTTTGTAGGATGTCTTACCCCCCAATATTTCGTTCGTCCCGTTTGAATATTGATATGCATTATAATCCGCCTGGGATTCGTGGTGAACCCAGATATTTGGAAGGGGTTGCCCGTTTTACCAAGCTACACGGTTCGATTGATTGGTGTAGTTTCTAACACTCCTTGGCCACTTCTCTCTCAGATTGCGTGACCGTTAAAGGGAAGATGGAGCCTAGTCCCGAAAGACTAGGCGCATCAGTTAATCCTTGCTTGCCGTTTTTCACTAGCCTAAGAATTCGTTTTCGAGGACTATTCGAACCATCCGGTCATCAACTAGGCTTTTAGACTTGGCAAAAGCATGTAATAGGCAGCTGGTGCAGAGGTTGTTGATCTTTCTGGCGATTCCACCGCTGTATTCGTGAATCAAGTACAAGGCATCCTCTGTGAATATGGCTCGCTCCACCCCAACAACCTTTAGGTGGTGCTTCACATAGCCTGCCGTTTCGCTCTGGCTCATGGCAGACAGGTGAAATCGAACATTAACCCTTTGTGCGATGGCTTCATAGGCTTGAGTCTGCAGGGTCGCCCGTAGCTCGGGCTGGCCCATCAGGATAAGGCTTAGAGGCGAAAAACTATCCATCTTGAAATTCATGAGGAAGCGAATTTCCTCCAACATATCACGGCCCAAGAGGTGCCCTTCGTCTATGATGACCACCGGAATCCGGTTGCTATCATACATGTCCATTAAAGCCTTAACTAACTGCCTCTTAGCATCACCACGGTAGAACCTTGGAGGGATCCCTAGTTGATGTAAAACCTCATAATAGAAATTCCGGGGGGGAGTGAGGTCTGAATCGGTGATGTAGAGCACCAAATGGCGAGTGGGATTTAGTTGCTCTGACACAGCCCGAGCTGCTGTGGACTTGCCGGCACCAACTTCGCCGGTGCAAAGAGCAAATTTGCAGTTTTCTGCAACATGAACCATTCGGCCTATCAGCTCTTGATGGGCTTCGGACTGAAAGAGATGTTTAGTGCTAATTGAGCGGTCAAACGGAGATGCTGTGCAGCCAAAGAATGATTCAAACACCAGAGGGACCTCCTAGCTTACGGAAGGAGATAGCACCTAACTCTTGCTTTCTGCGCCCCTTATCCTGTTTTCTAATACATCAAGTAACCGAGAAGTCTTCGGTGGATCCGTAGAATCCAAAACCGGTGACGAGTCCATCACCTGGAGCCTAGCTCCCTTAGGATAAATGGTTTTAACCTTCTTGCCGTTGTCCCAAACCTCAACAAATTCGGGGTTAATCCTGTCGTAGCGAACTTCTACTTTTTTGCCCACGAACTCTGGTCCAGCGTCAAACTCTATGTTATGGAGGGAGAGACAACCGTCTTTGCGAACAACACGGTCATCTTCCCACATGAAAGCATCTCGAAGCTCCTCCATGCTCACAAAGCGGAGTTTGGTTGCGTTGGTGTTAAAGACCTGAGCCGGTGTTTGCAAAGTTCCATCTTCAGTCGTTAAGGCACTATGGCTATGATGGTTGTAACCTTCTTCTAGCCAGATGCTAAAGGCGGTGTTTAGCTCACGGAGTGTTTTAAACCGCACTAAACGGGCTTCTTCGATGAACTGGTCTACTGTTCTCATAAAACGTTCTACCTTGCCCTTTGACTCCGGCGAGTATGGCGCAGTTACACGGTGCTTTACGTTAAGCCTGGCGCAGGCTAAGCGGAACCATCTGGAAACAAAGATTTTTCCATTGTCGACATATATCTTGTCAGGAAGTCCCCCTTTTTAAGACTGCTTTTCGAAAACAATCTTCAAGTATGGGGGGGAGTTTCTCGCTAAAGTAAAACTCCGCATGGGTAACAAGTCTCGAGTGATCGTCAATAAAGACCAGTAGATATGTTTTCAGGAACTTGTCGGGGTTCTTAGGGTCAGGTAAATAGACTCCGTCTTTAAGATCGGACTGCCACATTTGATTGGGTCGTTCTTTTTGGAAACGGCGGTATCCAGCCTTGGCCTTGACATGCTTCTCCAAGTCCATGAGTCCCATCTTTTTAAAATGGCGAGAGACTGTGGACGGCCGAAGGACGCCGACATTAACTTTTCCCTCTCCCTCTAGAATCTCAATGATTTGGCGAACGCTGCGCCGGGGGGGCAACTCTTGTTTTAAAACCACCGCTGCCTTTAACAACTCTTCCTGCAAAACCCTGGGTCTCCCTTGGTCAGAGCGAGTGCGAGGATACAAACCATCAAAGCCTTGCTCCCGATAGTTTTGCAGATACCGTCGCAGGGTTCGGGCCGAAATCGGCTCACCCTTGGCTTCTTGGGACGCTAAAATAGCCTCTCGGCGTAATGCTTTCTCCGCGGGTTCCAGATCTGGCTCCAAAAGTGGTGCAATCATCTCAAAACGGAGTAGAGCAACATCCCTTGGGTCAATTTGGTCGTTTTTCATCTGTACGACACTCCCTTCATCTAGTAATTACAGCTTACAGGGAGTTGCCATTGACCACGAGGTAAAGGTAAGTGGGATTTAAATCCACAGCCGAGGCTGAGAAATGGCCAAAAGAATATTCATTTTTCCAAGTAGGCAGCTACCACGGATTGCTTGCTGCACTAGTTGCTCGGCTAAGACTATCAAGGCATGGAAACAGTCAAACCCTTGCTTCCAAACACCGATGGGGACGCCATGACGTTCTAGAAAGCTGGCTACGGCTCCAATGTATACCCGTTCATGCTTGCGATACCTGCGAGCCCAAAGTCGCATCGTGTCTATGGAGGGCCAAATTACCCTAGCTTCTGCTTCCCTTGGTACCGGCATCTTTACGTGCTCCACACCGACTCCGTCTTGGATAATCTGCTCAATGACCTTTTCATGAACTGTCTGCGGGTAATGCTTGTACGGCGAGAGGAAGTCGGGTAGTACGGCATGTGTCTTCTGGCAGCCACAGCATTTAACCCTAAGAATCGGTATGGGGGGGAGCTCCTCTCCCTTAATAAAACGCTTGTACCAGCAATGCCAGTGGGTTGATGATGCGCAGTAAGGACAATTAAGCTCCAGGCGGCCTAACAAGAGCAAAAAAACTCTCGCGATAGTGCTTGATAGACTTTCCCAAAAATGCTATGATCATGGTATTGATTGGGATAGAAGCCTTGTCTCGGTGTAGAGTTGCTACTCTTTGACCACCGGGGGGGGAAGGCTTCTTCCTTTTCCTCCGTTCAATTATTGCTTGGAGGAGTATTCTATGTAGTGCTTTTACTTCCTTTAAGTGGTCATGGATTTAGATAAATGCTCGGTCAAATAGCCTGGGGAAAAACATGATTGGATTAGTGCTGGCGCTGAAATTCGGAAAATTGGTTTACCATTCGGCTCAAAGGGCATCAGCAACTTTCTTGACGTTCCGGGTCTCGATAGCACCGATGCAACAAGACTAATGGTTTACCCTAACGCAGCGAAGGATCGTGAAACGGCAGAATACCCTTATGTTGAACTTATTCGGGATTTCGCGGCTGCGGTATGCAGGCCTAACAATACTTTAGTAACGTATGGGTATGGATTTGGCGATGATCATATTAACCGGATTATAAAAGATATGCTTACAATTCCATCAACTCATTTGGTCATAATTTCGTATGCTGATGCTGGAGGGCGTATCAAGGGGGGGAAATATGGCGAGTTTGGTCGGCCTTCTCAGATTAGTCTGATTATCGGAAAAGGTGTAGCTGATTTAAAAGTTCTTGTTGACTATTTCCTGCCGAAACCCTCGATTGATCGTGCAACTATACGGATGGATGAGCTGTTAAGGCGTCGTTATTCTGATCCAAAGGATCAAGGAAATAACATTGATAAGTCAGGTGGGGAATTGTTATGATTACACCTTTGGCTTATGCTGATTCTTTACGGATTGGTAGTGTAGATTTCGTTTCGCCTAATGAAATAAAGGTTCTTCTCGATATAGAGGCCCCCCCAAGTGATGTAGCCATGAATACCGGAATTCCTCGCCCGTTTCCGCGTGTCGGTAGTTATGTTCTAATACCAAGTGATTGCGACTTTTTGGTTGCTGAAATTGACTGGATTACGGTTGAACGTTCTCAATATCCAAAACGAAAAGGGATGCAAGATTTTGGTGTTATCGATTTACCCTTTCCATTACGCAAGATGAGTCTTAGTCCCCCCTGGGGATTCTAAAGGAGGATAAAAGTGGGGAAAAACAATCTTATCGATTCTCCCGTGGTATTGATGTTTTCCCTACAGTAGGGGATCCGGTAATTTTGCCCTTGCGGCAACAATTGAAATCCATTATTGAGTCGGGTGAAAAGCGAAGGATAAAAATCGGAATAAGCCCACAAGCCTCAAATGCTGATGTATGTGTTGACCCAGATCGATTATTCGGCAGGCATTTGGCTGTTTTAGGTAATACCGGAAGTGGAAAATCTTGTTCTGTAGCTGGTCTAGTACGGTGGTCCATAGAAGCGGTCAAAAAGGAAAAAGAGAAAACTGAACCTTTTGAGGATCAAAGGAATGACAAAGAACGCAAAACAGTAGAACAAAGTAGTTCCAACGATTCAGTCAATTGCCGTTTTATTGTCCTCGATCCTAACGGGGAATATTTTGAGGCGTTTAAAGATGTTGAAAATGCACGTTTTTTTTCGCAGTTGAACCTGACGAAAAGAAAGGTATTAGACAGCTCAGGGTGCCATTGTGGTTGTGGAATAGTGCCGAATGGTGTGCGTTTACCGAGGCTAGTAGCAAAGCCCAAAGACCAACGCTTATCCAGGCACTGAGAAGCATTCGAAATGGAGAAATTAGGAGTGCCGAATCAATGGCCGGCCACCACATGCGTGGTTTTCTTCGGACGGTTGTAGCTACCCTACGTACAGAAAGGGCGCAAGGCAATCCGTGGGGCCCTTTTCCTAAGAACAAGTCGTTTATAGAAAAGCTTCGCAAATGGCAAAAAGGCTTGTTACCCGACGATGATTATTCTGAGTTGGAAAAGGAATCGTTGTTTTTACTTATGCGTAAAGTTGATGAACTAGTTCAGGAAAGGGAATGCAACTACCCAGTGTGGGATTGTGAGCGTCAAGAAGTAGATGATTTGGTAAAGTTAGCCTCTTCTGCCCATTCTGCATTTGGCGGAAGCGAAAAGGATTTTTTACTGGTTGATGCAGATACGCCGTTGCCGTTTTCTGTGGATGATCTTGTGTTAAGCATTGAGGCTAACTCGGAATTAATGGGCACACAGGATTATATTGATACCATGATTTTGCGCATAAGGACGTTGCTAGCGAATTCACGCATGAAGACAATTACCTCTTCTGAGGATGATCTAACACTTGAAAAATGGTTAGAGGACTATATTTGTCCTAGTGGATATTATAATGGGGCCGTTACGGTGATTGATCTATCACTTGTACCGCCGGAGGTGATTCATATCGTTGCGGCGGTAATCGCGCGCACGACGCTTGAGGCGTTACAACGCCACCGAACACTCCGAGATGGAAAAACCCTTCCGACAGTGTTAATAATGGAAGAAGCACACACTTTTGTGCGCAAATATGCAGCCGATGGGGGGGAGCAAATGTCCGCATATTCCATGTGTACTCAGGTGTTTGAGAAAATCGCCAGAGAGGGTAGAAAATTTGGTTTGGGCTTAGTATTGTCATCGCAAAGGCCAAGCGAGTTATCTCCCACGGTCTTGTCACAATGTAACAGTTTCTTGCTTCACAGAATTAGTAACGATAGGGACCAAGACCTTGTGCATAGGCTCGTTCCGGATAATTTACGTGGATTGTTGGGGGGGAATTGCCATCATTACCTTCTCAATATGCTATTCTTTTAGGATGGGCTACGGAGTTACCTGTATTGGTTCGATTAAATTACTTAGAGGAGGCACAACGGCCAGCGTCAAGTGATCCTCAATATTGGGATGCGTGGGTGGCCACTAAAAATGACGAGTTTAAGACAGATTGGTGGGCAGTTGCTGAACGTTGGCAAAGTACGGGACAGACTGATTCGTTTGAGGACACGGAGCAAGTTATGAATTCCGATTTTGAGAAAGATGGGGTTGAGCCTCCGTTTTAAGCTGGATTATGTTTAACACGCAAAGGACTACAATAAGGGGAAGCGGAAAGGTGCCCCCCCTCATTGCGTAACGTAGGCTACTATTGTTGCACTTGGACAGGTACATTTTTATGGCTTAATGCTGCTCCGGCATTTCAAGAACTTCGCCGCCGAGGGAAAGTGTAGATCTGCACATTGTTTTACCCGCCTAACAGCAGTTTAATTTCTGGGGGGGACTAAGGGCAGAAACAGCACTTTCAAAGCAAGAAAGCACATTGCGGCCAAGGAAACTGCACTTAGTAGTCAGTAAATGAGAGATTTTGGCCCGCTTTAGGCGGGCCCCATTATTGAATCTAAGTTCAGAAGTCGACATCTAATAATTGTTCTCCTATGTCGAAATCTTTGGCGATTAAGCTAGCTAGCATGAGTTGTTGGGCCAGAGCGTCCAAAATTTCGCCGTCCGGAATGACAATAGCCAAAGAAGCTGTGAAGTCGTCCCGGATGACAATTCTTGTAGTTGCACCGCCATTGGATTGTTGTCTGTGAATCGAAATTTCCTCAAGGTCTTCTAAATGAAATTCTCGAATCATTTCTATGCCCCTTTCTAGGCTAAAGCAAGATTGTTGGTTGCCGCCAAGACAACCTCGGTATCAATGACTGTCTTTTTAAGCTGGGCACCAAGTAATAAAGCATTGGTCATCACAGAATTGATGATCCGGGGGGGTCCCGTTGGAATAACCCGCAATGGCGTGAATTGCCGCATCGTCAATGATTGAGCGGGCACCGCTCGCTGCCTCGATCCGGCTGTACACGTAGTCCGTTGTTTCTTCTTTCGTTAAACCCCCCCGGTAGTTGTAGTGGACAACAACACGCTGTGCCAGGGCCTCATGCACCGGTTTGGCCAAGACGCTGTTCACGTGGGGGGGCAAGCCAACGAGGATTAACGCAAAGCAATCCACAGAGTCATAATCCTGATTTGTAAGCATTTTTAGGTCCCGAAGCACTTTCGTATCTAAGTACTGGCATTCATCAATAGCAATCAGGATTGTCTTCCTCTTTTCCTTAAGAAGATAGCGGACCCGTTCCTGGATGGCCTTAAACATGTCGGCTTTACGCGAAGAGGGTTCTAATCCAAGCAGCAGGCAGAGCTGACGATAGAACTCATTGATACTGACCGTTGAAAGGCAGACGTAACTAAGTTCAGCAAGATTCGGATTCAAGCTTTCGGCAAAGCAGCGCAGGGCATAGGTTTTGCCCATACCGGGGGATGCGGTGAAAAGCCCAATACCTCTTGTTTTCTGTAAATAGTTCAACCTATCGATCATGTTTTTATGATCTCTCGAGTTAAAAGCATGCTTTACCGCTAGGGATTTGTCAAAAGGATTTAGAGTTAGGCCGTAAAAGTTCCTAAACATCGGCGTTGCCCCCCACTCATGGAATAATCAATTGCGGGGGGGGATTGTTTCTTTTGGTCCTTGAGTTTTCCACCTTGTTGGTTACCCGGATTGGGTAGCGTTGCCCCTCATAGAGAATATAGGCGTTTTGCATGTCCATGGGCAAGAAGCGCACTTCTACCTTCATGGCAATAAATTGCATGGGCACATCATACGAGACGGAATCTATGGAGATTGTAGAATCGTTCCGCACCTTGCGGTGTACCCTATTGGTAAAGCACTCCTCCAGCCATTCTTGGTTTTTCACCTTGCGTATGCGATCCCGGTGTCGGGAGAATCGCTCCCAGGGGGGGGTTTCGCCAATATCGCGATTGAATGTGTGGTTCCGCATTCGAACATAGTCCGCCAAGAGCCGGTTGAGTTCTTCGAGTGAACTAACCGTGGATGAATCAAAACCGTTAAGCCAAGTGTCCTTAATGGTGCGAAATGCCCTTTCAACTTTGGCCTTGGCCGCACCGTCTCTTACAGGGGGGGCATGGATCTTGATGATCCCCCCCAAAGAACCGAGGATAAGTTTGAGCTGGCTGTTGGAATAGGGCGCCCCCCCGTTGTCCACGTAAAGCTTATGACAAATTCCGTGGCGGGCAACGGCTTCTTTTAAGACTTGCTGAAAGTTGTAGGCGTTATCATGGTAGAAGAAGCGTGCCCCCCCACAATCATGCGGGAATGATCATCTATGATGTAGAATAAATAGGTCTTTCGGCGTTTACCATCTTCTGTAATGTAGATGCTATGGCATGTATCCGCTTGATACATGTTGCCGGGGGGGAATTCCTCTTCGAAGGCCTTTCTGTCCTTGATGTTGGGCAATCTGCCGGATTTAAGGGCGTTTTTCTTGATGAAGCGCTGCACCGCGGATACAGATGCCTCGCTTTCTTTAATGAAGCCATCCGCAATAAGTTTGCTGTAGATCAGAGTCGCATTAATCCGGGGAAACTGCTCCTTCAAGCGGTAAATTTCGGCGATAGCCGTATCCGGGAGTACCCGAGAAGAGCCGGCATCAGAGCGAGCACGGGGGCATAAGGCCGTCCATTCCTTTTTCCTGTACAGGTGTTCCCATTTTTCAAAGGTGTTGTAATTGAAAACCAATTCCTTTCCGTTGGGCAGCACCAGCGGCTTTTCTGCCACCTTCTTGTAGTAGGCGGTCTTGCTGGGCTCGCTAAACAGCCCCCCCTGCAGTGCCGGGGCTATCACGGCGAAGCGCAGGTGGGCCATATTCACCGCATCGCTGTAAGTTTTGTCGTTAAATGTGTCCTTCATGACACTAATCACCTCCACTTTCAGCATAGCAGCATAAATTCCCCAAAGGAATTTCGGTTGTATGTGAAACGGAGAAAAACTAAATTTAAGGGAATCTAGTCTGGCATAAATCTGCCGTTCCTGGGTTGATCACCACAGTTTTGGAAAAGAGACCTATTGGCGATTATGAAAAACTGGCGAAGCCTTCCCCTTAGTCCTTCATCGGAGAGGAAACCCAGAAACTTTTCTGTTGGCGTTGCAGTGTCCTCCAGTAACCCCAACCAGATTCTTTTATGCTCTAAAAACAAGGCCTTCCAGGCATAAAGGGTTGAGGTGCAGATTTCATACTTGTCACAGATCTGGGCAACCGTTGAACCGGCCAAAAATAGGTCCTTCATAACGGCCAGGACGAAGAAGAGGCTATGTGATTTAAAAGGGATGATGAATTCAGGGGGGGGAAAGCGTGGGTGGAACCGCAGGAAGAACACTTAAAACGGATGGCATTGACGATATTGTAGACCACTATGCCTTTTTCAAAACCAATGAGGTCTCGTGCATAAGTACCATGCCTTGCCCAGTCGGGGCGCTTGGTTCCGCATTCGGGGCAGGGCAGGCTTTGAACCTTAATTAGGGCCATGCAGTTGTGAAAGAGGGCTAAAGTTGAGTAATGGTTAAAATTGATCTTGCATAACAGGCTAAAACCTCTTATCATGAGGGTATACCTCTCTTTCTTATGGTGGGAGGTTGGGGAAAGGAGCCTGACTATCGAGGTCGTTGGGCTTTTTTTCTCTTTTATTACCAACGAATTTACTTTACTAGGTAAGACGCGCAAGATCAATAAGAGGAACAAAAAAAGCCGCTAAATGCGGCATATTGAAATCCGGTATTGATGATCCGGGCAGAAAACAAAGTGAAGCTTTTGTATCGCTTTTACGGATTTAAAAGTGCAGGTTTACAGGAAAGCACGATTTGACCGTATTTCTAACCACCCCCCCTACAAAGGTGGTTTGTACTACTGAGTAATCGCCAACATCCCGATAGCCTGTATCATCGTGCCCATAACTCTTGGGTCCCACAGGCTGAATTGAGCCGTCGTTTTATTATTTATAGCCTCAGCTTTTTTTTCCCAGACTCCCATTGTACTGTGAATCACCCTAAATAGATACAACCAACTCCGCTTGTGGATAACTCAATGAATTCCCGTAGTTACAATCTATGGATATCCTTCGTTAGTGTAAAGTTGCGGTAGGACAGGAAATAGGCATCCGGAAATAGAAGAAGATCCCACGGTCCCGTGCTGGACGAGTACAAAGCACCCAGAGGTGAGATCTTCTATGCAGCATCTATTCGATGACAATCTAGCGGTATCCTTTCAAAATGTGGTGAAAAAAATCCCTAATTGAGTTTTCAAAGAACACGATTTAACGTGCCTCCAAAAAAAATGTTGCAGGGTGGCGTGAACAATATCTGCGCAAATTGCGGAAGAATCCCTAGCTTTAGAGGTGGTCCACATCAAATGGCCGCAGTATGGCGGCCCTGATGGTGTGAACAATGGTTTAGCCTGTGCTCATTGCAAGGAAGGCTCTTCGATGCGGGGGCCTTTACCTTGATACCGTACCAAAAGTGCAAAGGTAATTATCCAAATAGAGTAGCCACAAGAACATGGAGTCCAGATGCCCTAAATCCAACGACGATGTTTAGAAAACTCATTTGCAAGGTACGCGATAAACTTAATAAAGGGCAGCCGAGTTTCGTGCCCGGCAAACACTACAACATACTTTTGGTAGATATTTCTTATCTGGGTTACGCCGATGCATTCCAAAACAGCTTTTATCTAAGGCAATTTGGTAAGATTGCCCAAGGATGTTTATCAGATCGATTTGATTTGTTTGATTGCGTGGTGTTTTTTTTATAACGGTATGCAAGCGGTAGGCCAGTATCCGGTGGCATTAGTGGTAAAAAAAACACACTTTTGGTGAGAAGCATATCTTCAGTTTATTTGGCGAAACTGGTGTGGTTTACCCTCTTTGTGAACAGGTGCTTATTTTTGATGCAACAACTGGATGAGAGCCTGGGATCTAAAGGTATGAATCGGATGAAAGGGGGGGAATGTAGAGTGGTCCACCATAGTGATCGGGCGATAGATCAAGCCGAACAGGATGTTGCATCCTATGAAGAAATCGAAGAACCGAAAAATTTCTACGGAAAAATCATCACCCGAGTAACGCCTGACGGGCCTGATGACAATAGCGTTACCCTCTATTGAGCATTCCACTTCATCCCCCCCTAAATCTAGCCGCTTGTAATACTCAAGTGGGATGGTGATTTGCCTTTTCTTTGATACCCTGATTGTCTTTCTCTCCACGTCCTCAAGCTCCAAATGAATAGCCATTAGCTCTA
>JMBV01000162.1_pt1 | contig 25507 bp, 47 predicted proteins | sample 616531 | NCBI WGS metagenome assembly JMBV01 (sample SAMN02727904, study PRJNA239997) | anaerobic digester metagenome | biome: anaerobic digester; isolation source: mesophilic anaerobic digester inoculated with municipal waste water sludge... | place: Germany: Bielefeld University, CeBiTec ...
TCCAGTGAAATTGGAATATCTATTGAATAATCTAAATCATTATTTAGGATTACAAGGATTAAGACAAGACCAGATATTAGAAACACATTTAATGGGATAATATAAGAGGACGGTTCTTTTGTGTCATCTTAGACATGAAGAACAACGGGGGTCAGTAGAGGCTGAACCTTGTCTAATTAATAATGGTAGGGGCGACCTTTAGTCGCCCGAAAGCCCCCCCAAACCCAAACAACTGTAAATTACAAAAAGGTGATTATCATGAAAAGCCTAGAAATTGAAAGCAAATTTCGTATAAAAATTGATGGCAAAAAGGTATTTGGAGAAGGGCCTTGCATTTTATTAGAGAGAGTAGATAAATTTGGCAGCCTTAGTAAGGCTTGTGAAGATTTAAGCATGTCCTATAGCAAGGGCTGGTCTATAATTAATAATGCAGAAAAACTATTAAATGTAAAACTTCTACAAACTCAAATTGGCGGTGCTAATGGGGGGGAGGTTCACATTTAACTGAGGACGCCAAAAAAACTAATCAGATCCTATAAAGATTTCACTAAAGAAGCAGAAGAGATATTAGAAGAAATCTTTAAAAAAACATTTCTGAGAAATATAAAAGGGACGGATTAGCTTCTGTCATCCTGAAGCGCAGCTGAAGGATCTCATTTATAATTCACAATTTACAATTCAAAATTCACAATTGGCCGAAGGCCTATGTTTTTTTTCCCATAGATTTGGGTATACATACATTATATAATATATTTGGAAGGTTTAATTTTGTATAATTTATACAAAGGAAAACCTTTACTTAATATGTAATAATATAAAGAAGAGAAAAATTAAAAGGGGAGGTAAATTTTATGGAGTTTAGAAATAAAAGAATATTTAGTTTGTTTTTATCATTAATGTTAGTATTCGGTATGTTCTTAGCACCTATGGGGACACATGCTGAAGAAGCTAAGGCAGTAGAATTAACAATTGTACATCTAAATGACGTACATGGCAGACTAGCTCCAAACGAAAGGGAAAATGGTATTGGATTTGCAAAAATAAAAACGAAAGTGGATGAACTAAAAGAGACCAATCCTAACCTATTATTAGTTAATGCAGGTGATACGCTTCATGGGGGGGATATAGATGTTAATCTAACAGAGGGTGAAGCAATGGTAAATATGATGAACTTAATGGGATTTGACATTATGGTGCCAGGGAATCACGATTTTAACTATGGTTACGAAAGATTACTAGAACTAAAAGATATGGCTGACTTTCCAATGGTTGGGGGGGCAAATATTGTGAAGGAAGCAGATGGAACTTCTGATTTCAAACCTTATGAAATATTTGAATTTGATGATGTAAAAGTAGGGGGGGTATTTGGTTTGGGTACAGCAGAAACTAAATTTAAATCTCACCCTAAGAACACTGAAGGAATAAAATTTGAAGATGAAATTGAAGTTTCTAAAAAAAATGGTTAAAGAATTAAAAGAAAAAGATGTGGATGTAATAATTGCATTGGTACATTTAGGTGTAGATGGAACTTCCACTACTACATCTAAAGAAGTAGCTGAAAAGGTAGAGGGTATAGATTTAATAGTAGATGGACATAGTCATGAGGAACTTAACGAAAATATTGGGGACACATTATTAGTGCAAGCTGGATCTTATAATAGCAATATTGGTGTAGTAAATATTAAAATAGAAGATGGTAAAATTGCAGAGAAGAAAGGTTCATTAATTACTTATGAGGAGGCTATAAATTTAGAGCCAAATGCTGAAATAGAAGCAGCTATAAAGAAAATTGCAGAATCAAATGAACCTAAAAAAAGCTGAAGTAGTAGGAAAAACAAAGGTAAATTTAGACGGAGAAAGAGAAGATGTAAGAACTAAAGAAACTAATTTAGGAAATCTTATAACAGATGCAATGCTAGATGCTGTTGAAAATGGGGGGGATATTGCTTTTGCAAATGGTGGTGGAATTAGAGCATCTATTCCAGCTGGGGGGGATATTACATTAGGACATGTAGTAACTTCATTCCCATTTACTAATACCATAGCGGCTATAGAGGTAACAGGTCAAGAATTGGTAGATGCATTAGAGCATGGTGTAGATTTATATCCAGAGGCAGCTGGACATTTCCCACATGTATCTGGGATGACATATAAATTTAATGTGGAAAACCAGTAGGGGGGGAAAGAATTGAGGAAGTATTAGTAAAAGGCGAACCAGTTGATTTAGAAAAAAACCTATGTATTAGTTACAAATGACTTTATGGCAGCAGGTGGAGACGGATATACTATGTTTGAAGGAAAGCCATTTGTTGCAGAAGCAGGATTATTATCAGATGCATTGGCTGACTATTTAAGAGCTGTTGGCGAAGTAGAACCAAAGGTAGAAGGCAGAATCATAACAGAAGGAAAACTTTCAGAGCTTGAATCAGAACCAGAAGTAACACCTGAACCAGCCCCCCCAGCTCCAGCACCAGATGCAACAGCTGCAAGCTACACAGTAAAAGCCGGCGATTTCCTATGGAAAATTGCTGCTAAATTTAATACTACATGGGAAAAATTAGCAGAACACAATAAGCTTAAAAATCCACATTTAATCTTCCCAGGCCAAAAAATATTAATACCAGCAAACTAAAAAGTATATACAATATAAATATAAACTACCCTTTTTAAGGTCTAGGCTTTGAAAGGGTAGTTTTTGAAAATTGACAGCACTTTATTATGGTAGTATAATATAAAGAGTAGTCAGATTAGTTTAAAACTTTCAAATTTTGAATTAAGGGGGGGTATTTTTATGAAGAAAAGATTAGGATTATATTTACTCATTTTAGTCTTAATTACAATGTCCTTATCAGCATGTGGTAAATCTGAGGACACTGGCGGTGGCTCAGTAGATTCTGATGTAATTAAAATAGGTGTATTTGAACCTATGACAGGAGCCAATGCTGCTGGAGGGGGGGAAATGACAGTAGAGGGTATTAAATTAGCCAATGAAGTCAAAGGGGGGGAAATATTAGGGAAAAAGGTAGAATTAGTAATAGTAGATAATAAATCGGATAAAGTAGAAGCGGCCAATGCTGTTTCCAGGCTAATTGAAAAGGATAAAGTAGTAGCCATTATAGGCTCCTATGGTAGTTCCCTATCCATGTCTGCAGGGGGGGATATTGTAAAACAAAAGAAGTACCAGCAGTAGGTTGTTCTCCAACTAATCCACTGGTTACTCTAAACAATGATTATTACTTTAGAGTATGCTTTATTGACCCATTCCAGGGAACTGTAATGGCCAATTATGCATTTAAGGATTTAGGAGCTAGGAAAGCAGCTATTATCCAAGACGTAAACCAAGACTATTCCATAGGTTTGAGCAAATACTTTATGGATGCCTTTAAAGAGTTGACAGGAGATCCAGACAGTATAGTAGAAATCAGTTCCTACAATACTGGAGACCAGGACTTTTCTGCACAGCTTACCAATGCTAAAGGTAAAAATCCAGATGTAATATTTGCACCAGGAAACTATGGAGAATCTGCACTACTAATAAGACAAGCTAGGGATTTAGGTATGGATGTTCCAATTCTTGGTGGAGACACTTGGGAATCACCTGAATTCTTATCCATTGGTGGAGATGCAGTAGAGGGAACAGTATTTAGTACCCACTTTACAGCAGAATCACCAGTTACTGATGTTAGTAAAGTATTTCTAGATGATTATAAGGAGAAGTTTGGCAAAGACGCTAATGCCTTTGCAGCCCTAGGCTATGATGCCTATATGGTAATTTTAGATGCCATAGAAAGGGCAGGAAGTGCTGATTCCAAGGCTATAAAAGATGAACTAGCTAAAACAAAGAATTTCGTAGGTGCCACAGGAAATATTACCTTAGATGAAAATGGAGACGCAGTTAAATCTGCAGTTATAAATCAAGTAGATAAAGGAGTATTTAAATACTTAACTACAGTAGAACCATAAACTAAATTAGGGGGGGTCAGAACATGGAAGGTAAAGATTTTTTTTCAGCATTTAGCTAATGGTATTTCTCTCGGCAGTCTATATGCCTTATTGCCATAGGATATACCATGGTATATGGGATACTTAGCTTATTAACTTTGCCCATGGAGATATATTTATGTTAGGTGCTTATATTACCTATTATGGGATTACATTTACCTCTATACCCTGGTGGTTAGTATTTTTAATTGCACCAGTAATCACAGGATTTATTGGCCTCCTCCTAGAAAAATTAGCATATAAACCTTTGAGGGATTCACCAAGGATTACTATATTAATATCTGCTATTGGAGCATCATTTTTCTTGCAAAACTTTGGTATAGTAGTTTTTGGAGGGAGGCCTAAGGCCTTCCCAGTCCCTCCAATGTTTAATAAAATCATAAGAATTGGAGGAGTTTCTATAAGTTTAGTGGCCTTTATAATACCAGCAGTTACCATAATACTACTTTTCATTCTAAACTATTTTGTAAACAAAACTAAAACAGGTATGGCCATGAGAGCACTATCGAGAGATTACGAAACTGCCAGCTTAATGGGAATAGATATAAATAAAATTATATCTATTACATTTTTTTTATAGGTTCATTTTTGGCAGCAGTAGGTGGAATAATGTGGGGAATTAAGTATCCGCAATTAATGCCACTAATGGGTGTGATGCCAGGGCTTAAATGTTTTATTGCTGCAGTAATAGGGGGGAATAGGAAATATAACTGGAGCCGTAATAGGGGGATTTATTTTAGGACTAGGAGAAATTATGTTAATTGCATTGCTTCCAAAGCTAACTGGATATAGGGATGCATTTGCATTTGTAATACTAATTATAATACTTCTAATTAAACCAACAGGTTTAATGGGAGAAAAAGTAACGGAGAAGGTGTAGCCTATGGAAGACAATAAATTTAAAAAAATACTTAATAATTTTATCAATTGCCATTGTGGTTTTATTTATTTTAAATAGAACCTTAGACGATTACAAACTTAGAATATTAAATCTATGTGGAATATATGTGATTTTAGGTCTCAGTATGAATTTAATAAATGGTCTAACAGGATTATTTTCCTTAGGACATGCTGGTTTTATGGCTGTAGGTGCCTATACAGTGGCAGTTCTCACAATGCCTGTAGCTGTGAAAGAGATGAATTTCTTTATGAAACCAATGGTACCATTTCTAGCCAATGTAGAATGGCATTTCCTACCGGCATTACTTATGGCGGGAATAGTTTCAGGTCTAATTGGATTTTTAATAGGAGCACCTGTATTAAGACTAACAGATGATTATTTGGCTATTGCCACTTTAGGTTTTGCAGAAATAATCAGAGTAATATTTACTAATACTCAGTCTTTGACTAATGGCGCCCTAGGCCTAAAAGGGATACCTGATAAGACCAATATTGGCTGGAGTTGGGGGCATAGCCATACTTACTATATTATTTATGGAATTCTTAATGAGGGGGGGTAGCTATGGTAAGGCCTTTAAGGCCATTAGAGAAGACGAAATTGCAGCTCAGTCTATGGGTATAAATTTATTTAAGCATAAGGTTCTAAGTTTTACCTTTGGGTCTTTCTTAGCAGGCGTTGGGGGGGAGGGCTATTGGCAGCCCTTTTAGGTACAATTGATCCCAATATGTTTAGAATTGCACTAACCTTCAATATATTATTAATTGTAGTATTAGGTGGTCTCGGTAGCATTATGGGAACCACAATAGCTGCAATAATAGTTACAGTTATGATGGAAGGCTTAAGATTCTTAGACGAATCTATTACAATAGGCAATCTCCATATAGAAGGAGTACAGGGTATGAGAATGGTGGTGTTTTCCATAATTCTGATGCTAGTGGTAATAATTAGGAAAGAGGGATTAATTAAAGAAAGCTAAAGGATGTGAGATAATATGCTAAGAATAGACAATATGACCATGGCCTTTGGAGGAGTAATTGCAGCCAATGAATTTAATGCGAATATTAATAAGGGCGAAATAATAGGGTTAATTGGTCCTAATGGAGCAGGGAAGACTACTATTTTCAATGTGGTTACAGGAGTTTACCAACCTACTGATGGGGGGGGAGTTTATTTCACGCCAGAGGAAGAAGAAATAGATATAGTGGGATTAAAACCAGATGAAATTGCAAAGCTGGGCATATGTAGGACTTTTCAAAATATCCGATTATTTAGGGAATTGTCTGTACTAGACAATGTCTTTATTGGCAATCATCTAAGGCTTGAATCCAGTGTTTTTTTCCTCTGTTTTTAGACTACCTAATTATAGAAATGAAGAAAAGGAAATCTATGAAAAAAACCCTATATCTTTTAGAAAAGGTAGATTTATTAGATGAAATGGAAGAAAAGGCTTATTCCCTACCCTATGGTAAACAAAGACGTTTAGAAATAGCCAGAGCCTTGGCCACAGAACCAAAACTGTTGTTATTGGACGAGCCAGCTGCTGGAATGAATCCTCAGGAGACTAGGGAATTAATAGATTTTATAGTGAATATAAAAAAATGAATTTGATTTAACTATATTTTTAATAGAACATCATATGGAAGTAGTAATGGGAATATCTGATAGGGTGCTAGTTTTAGACCATGGAGTCTTAATTGCAGAAGGGGGGGAACCGAGAGATATTCAGGAAAATCCAAAGGTCATAGAGGCCTATTTGGGGGGGTGGATTAAATGCTTAAGGTTTCAGATTTACATGTAAATTATGGAGGGATTAATGCCCTTCGAGGTATAGATATTGAAGTAGAAGAAAATCAAATTGTTACACTTATAGGGGGGGCAAACGGAGCAGGAAAATCCTCTACCTAAGGGCTATTATGAATTTAGTAGAAAAATCCCAGGGGGGGAAAGTAGAATACAATGGGGGGGAAGACTTAAGCAATATGGAAACAAAGGATATAGTAAAAAAAGGGAATAGTATTGGTACCAGAGGGAAGAAGGGTTTTTGAAAATCTAACGGTGGAAGAAAATTTAATACTTGGAGCCTATACTAGAACAGATGCTGCAGGAATAAAGGAAGATGTGGAAAAATTATATGAAACCTTCCCAAGACTAGGGGAAAGACATTGGCAAAAAGCTGGGACTCTTTCTGGAGGGGAACAGCAAATGCTGGCAGTAGCCAGAGCCTTAATGGTTCGGCCTAATGTAATAATGATGGATGAACCTTCCCTAGGCCTAGCGCCTATTTTAGTAAAGGATATATTTGATATAATTAAAACTCTAAATGAACAGGGAAATACCATATTATTAGTAGAGCAAAATGCCAAAATGGCTTTAGAAATAGCAGACTATGCTTATGTATTAGAAACAGGAGAACTGGTATTAGATGGGCCAGGCAAAGAAATATTAAACAATCCTAAAGTAAAAGAAGCTTATTTAGGCGAGGCTAAATAAAACTACCCGAAAGGGTAGTTTTATTATATTTGATAAATTTTGTTAATTTTACCCAAATTTTATCAAATAATGATATAATATTAAAAAGGGGATTATTATGAAAAATAAATTATCTCTACGAGGCAAAATTAGCATCATCATTACTTTAATATTTATTGTTATACTATCAGTAATATCTATAGGTTATTTTTATTCTAATAATCAATATCTTGAAAAGGAAATGGAACATGAATTGGAGAGTATATTATTAGGATTTGAAAAAAATTTTAGAAGATTATAAGACTACAGCAATTTCTTTTTCTAAGACTCTATCCTTAAACCCAGATATTATTCAGGCAACTGAAGAAAGAGATTTTAACTTACTTAAAAAAAACTACAGTTCAAATACTAGAAAGTAGTGATTTTGATTACATTGTAATTACAGATAATAAAGGTAATGCATTATTTCGTGCTCATGAACCCGATAAAATACCTAGTTTGATGATAATATTTCCAATCAAATAAATATACAGGAGGCTATATCAGGAAAAGATTTTGTAGGAATAGAAGAGGGTAAAGTTGTGAAAATGTCCATAAGGGCTGGTTCTCCCATAATTAATGAAAGTGGAAATATTGTAGGGGTAGTATCAACAGGATATGTAATTAGCAATAATAAAATTGTAGAAAGAGGCAAAAATATATTTGAACATGATTTATCTATATATTATATGGACGAATTAGTGGGAAGTAGTTTTCAGGAAGATACACTAAACATAAGAGAAGAAGTTCTTCAAAAGGCTTTAAATAGCGATGAAGTTTTAAGGACGCAAATTACTATAGATGGTCAAAAATATGAAACTGGTTTATACAAAATAATAGGTGCAGATAATAATCCTATAGGACTTATAGCCACAAGTATCTCCCTAAGAGATGCAGAAAATCTTAAACGGACGAATATAAATTTGCTAATTTTAGTTTTAATAGTATCTTTAATAATAGTGGGAGTATTTGCTAATATATTTGGTAGAAAATTATTATTACTAGTGAATAATCTAAAGGATAATATGTATGAAGTGGGAAAAGGAAATTATACTGTAAAATGTGATGTACAGTCTACAGATGAAATAGGAGATATTTACTCTGCATTTAATGTAATGGTGGCTAACCAAATAGATATTGTGAATAATATAAAAATGACCATAGAAAATTTAGTTAGTACCAGTGAAGAGCAATTTGCCATTAGTTCTCAAGTATCTGAGGCCAGCGAGGAAGCAGCCTCTAGTATGGAAACATTAGCTGTTGAGGCTCAAAATAGTAATGAAATGATTATAGAAACTACTAATGTTGTGGATGAATTATTTGACCATATAATAAACACTACCAAAGTAGTAGAAAATTCTAAAAAAACATTCTAAGAATACTATAGCCGTAGCTAATGAAGGAAAGGAGACTATTGGAAATACCATAAATAGTATGAATAATATTGAAGAGAAATCCTATGAAATAGAAAAATTAATAATGGATTTTTCAAGGTATTTGGAAGAAATAGATACAATCTCTAATATAATTAATTCTCTAGCAGATCAGACTAATTTACTTGCTTTAAATGCCTCAATAGAAGCAGCTAGGGCAGGAGAACATGGACTGGGCTTTGCAGTAGTAGCAGATGAAGTACGAAAGTTGGCGGAACAATCTAATAAAGAGGCTAAAGAAGTGAAGAAGCTAGTGGATGAAATTGAAGAAATTGCAAAAATACTAGTAGAAGCCTCCAATGACAATATTTCAGAAGTGGAAATGGGCAATGAATTATCTCGGGAAAGTTTAAAAGCTTTGGATTCTATTATGGAAATGATAATAAAAATGGAAGAAGATATTAATTCCATAAGTTTAGCCAGTGAGGCAGAAATGAAAATTGGGGAAAATATAGTGAACTTAATGGAAAGTGTGGCAGAATCTTTAGAAACCAGCTCAGCTCATACAGAAGAATCTGCAGCTTCCATAGAAGAAATAGCAGCTAGTATGGAAAGTTCTCATGAGGCTAATGAATATGTAGTAAAAATAGTGGAGGAATTAAATAATAAGATACTAGATATAAAAATAATAGACTATAATAATTTATCAGATCTAGAAATACTAGAAAAAAGCTAAGACAGATCATTTAATTTGGAAATTAAGGGTAGCCAATATGATAGCAGGAAAGGAAACTATAGCTATAGAAGAATTATCTTCCGATAAAAATTGTAATTTAGGAAGATGGTATTTTGACGAAAATAATTCTTATAAAGATTATAAGGAATTTAAACAATTAGCAGTTCCCCCCCACGAAAAAGTTCATGATTGTGCACTAAATGCAGTAAGAGCCTACAAAGCAGGAGATATAAAATCAGCAGAAAAATCTCTAAAAAAACATAGAATATTACTCAGCAGATGTAATAAAACTATTAAATAAACTAATAGAAAAGAAATAATACAGGGCAGCCATTGGCTGCCCTTTTATAGTTTTATATCGTTAATTAATATCTGTAATTCTTCTGCAAGCCTTGCTAAAGCTTCTGTAGAGGATGATATTTCTTCCATGGATGCCATTTGTTCTTCTGAGGCTGCAGAGGAATTTTGTATTTGTGCTGCAATATTTTTACTTATATTTTCTACAGACTGAGAAGCATCTACTAAATTATTTGTATATCCATCTACATCAATAGAAGCCTTAGCTACTTCATGGATGCCTCTGGATATTTCATCTATTAGCCTTACAATTTCATCAAAGCTTTCTTTAGTTTCATTTACTTTTACAATTCCAGTTTCCACTTCTTTTTCGCCAAATTCCATATTTCTATTGGCTTCATCTATTAGATTGTTGTTATTTACTATGATTAAATAGATTTCCTCTGTAGATCTTTGAGTTTCTTCTGCTAATTTTCTAATTTCATCTGCCACAACTGCAAACCCAGTACCATATTCCCCCAGCCCTAGCTGCTTCAATAGCTGCATTTAATGCTAATAAATTAGTTTGTTCCGCCACATCCTGTATAATTTCTAATATTTGATTCATCTTACTAGAACTAGCACTAATATCATTTAGCGAACTTTTTACATTGCTGGTACTGTTGCTAATATTATTCATTTGGACTATTACTTCATCTATTTTTCTTTCCCAAGATTTGCATTATTGTCTATATTCTTAGATAGATTTTCCACTGCATTAGTTTCTTTAGCTACATTTTCCACTTGTACAGAAATTTCCTGTATAGAGGAACTAATATTTAAAATTTCCTCTAATTGTGCATTAGACCCTTCTGCTACTTCATTGGAAGATTCGGCAATATGGGTAGCAGCTGCTGTAGATTCTTCTGCTATGGCAGATAATTCTTGTGAAGCTGCTGCTACTTGATGGGAGGATTCCTGTATTTCAAGGGCAAAATCTCGCATATTTTCTATGACTGTTTGTATAGAATTGGCTAAAACGCCTAATTCGTCTTTTCGTTTAGTTAAATTTTCGTTCATATCTTCACTTAAGTCCAATTGAGCCAATTCATAAGATCGCTCCGTAATTTGGACAATGGGTTTTGTAAGATTTTTACTAAGTATTAGGGAAAATACTATTCCTATTATAATTGCTGCAAAGACTGCAATAAATAAAGTAGTTTTTAGAGCATCTAATCCTGCTAACATTTCTGACTGATCAATATCTATTAATAGAGTCCAACCCTTAGATTTAATAGGTGCAAAACCTAAGTATTGTACTTTTCCATTATCATAGTATTTGCCAATGCCAGCTTCACTTTTTTTGGATTTTTTTTCATCTATTTCTATTACATCGGCCTTGTATTTATCAGGCACCCTATCTTGTAAATTGCTAAAACTAATATTTTCTTCCCCCCCTTCTCCTTTGGTAGCACCGCTAACTACTGTGGGGGGGTGGGCGATTACATCAGCAACATCGTTTAGTACAAAGGCAAAGCCACTATCTCCAACTTGGATATTTTCAGCTATATTGTAAAATTCTTTGGCAGGCTTATAACCTACAACCACACCTACAATTCTATTATCATATTTAATAGGTGCAGAAATAATTATATCCACATCCCCTGTAGCATCATTTAAAGTAGGTTCAGAAAAATAAGCCTTACCACTTCTGGCTGTTTTAAAATATTCCTGTGCTTGAATATTTGTCCTTTGGCCATTATCCAATAGTAAATTGCCTTCTGTATTCGCAATCCCTATTCTAGTAAATTTTAAGGAAACTCTTTCCTTGCTGATTACATCTAATTTTGTTTTTTTTCGCTAACTTCTGGATTACCTATGGATTCTAGCACTCCTATGGTTTCAATGGAATTGGCATAGGATTTTATTTGCTCATTAACTAAATTGGCAGAATCCAATACCTTATTCAATAACATTTCCTGTGAGGAATTTATTAGGGAATTTCGAGCAATAAAATAGGAAATAAGTCCTAGAATTAAAGTTAGGGATATAAGTATTGTAGTGATGGAGAAAATCATTTTTTTCTAATACTTTTTTTCACCTATATTCTTTTTAACAATTTTTTTTGTTGCTTTTTGTTTTCAACATAAAAGTTTCATCCCCCCCTTTCTAAAACTATATATAATTCCATTATACCCTATAATTGGACAAATGTTTTTAAAATCTTCAATAATTTTTTTAAAAAAAGTGAAAAAAACATAATATTGTAACCAAGCTGTAAACCTTTAGAAATATATATATTATATAATGAAATCAATAGATATAGAGGAGGTAGGCTATGAGGAAATTTATGTCTATCCTATTAATACTTGTCTTATTATCTATAGCTAATCCCATTTTGGCAAATATGGAGGACAAATTATCTAATCATTGGGCAAAAAAATGAAATTCGGGAAGAATTTTTCTTATATTATTTCCCCCCCTATTTAGCCAAAGAGGATTTTAAAAATTTTAGCCCCCCCAATAGTTCCATTAAGGAAAACGAATTTTTATTATCTTTTTCTGCACTACTTAAAAAAACAAGGCTATAATAATAATGAATTAGGCTGGGGGGGTGTAGATTTAACTAGAGGACAAATGGCGAGAATTGTAGGAGGAAAATTACTGGAAGAAAATATTATTCACAAGGGAAGTGAGGATCCAAGTTTTAAGGACATAAAGAATAGGCCTATGGAAGAACAAAATAGCATAAAGGCCTTATATAATGCTGGCATTATAGAAGGGGGGGAAAATAGCACAAAATATAATCCCAATAGATTGGCTACTCAGGCTGAGGCCATAGTATTATTACAAAGGGTAGAGAAAGTTCTAGATCAAAATACTATACCCTTTAATTTGTCGGGAATAATACAAGCCTATTCTGGAAATGAAGGAATAATCATTAAGGAAAATTCGGACAAAATAGTATTAAGCATTACTAAATCCTTCCCCACACCAGGATATAATATGGAAGTAGAGAAAATTACTAGAGGTGAGGATAATTATAAGATTCATTTAAATATTACTCCTCCACCAAAAGATAGTGAACAGTTGCAGGTAATTACATTTAAGACCATTACCATAGAAATTAATAAGAAACACATCACCCTCCATATATTTTTATAATGGAGGGCAGTTTTTTTTGTCAAAATATTAGGATTTATATGATATAATATATAATTATAATAAAGAATAAAGGGGGGGAATTCATATGACAAACACCCAGAAAGTAGCTCAATCAGCTGCAATGATTGCCATATTTACATTAATCAGTAAATTTTTAGGATTTTTAAGAGAGATTTTAATAGCCTATACTTATGGCTCTGGTTATGAAACGGACACCTATTTTTTTTAGCTATGACAGCCACAGTAATCATAATGACAATTGTGGGAGCGGCATTAAACACTACATTGGTTCCTATTTTTACAGAGATAGATCAGAAAAGGGGGGGTAAAGAGGGGGGGAAACTAGAATTTTTAAATAATATTTTAAATATGATATTTTTCTAAGTATAATTTTAGCCCTTTTAGGTTTTGTGTTTTCCCCAAAGATCATCAAAATATTAGCTAGAGGTTTTGAGGGAGAACAATTCCAATTAGCAGTAAAATTAAATCGTATAGGTCTTCCCATAATTGTATTTTTAGGTTTTACTTATGTATTTTCTGGATTCTTACATAGTAGCGAAATCTTTGGGCCACCAGCTATTATGGGACTGCCCTATAATTTAGTATTTATTATATTTTTGGTATTTTTCGCAAAGGAAGGCAAAATAGAAAGCCTAATGCTGGTATCTGTAATAGCAGCATCTACCCAATTTCTAATTCAACTTCCTGCTGTTAAATATCAGGGATATAAATATAGTTTAGATATAGATTTAAAGGATCCATATTTACAAAAGGCCCTATTTTTAGTTATTCCCGTATTAATAGGCTCTGCAGTTCATCAATTAAATATTATAGTAGATAAGACTTTGGCATCTGGTTTAGCGGAAGGAAGTATTTCAGCCTTAACCTATTCCTCTAGAATAAATGATTTGATTATATCCGTATTTGTAATGGCCATTACTACCGTAGTATTTCCCATGTTGTCTAAGGCCTTTAATGAGGAAAATTATTTGCAAGTAAAGAAAATCATGGGTCTTGGTATAAATATTATATTAATAGTAACAGTACCAGCTACTATTGGGATTATATTATTGGCAGAACCTATGATAAAAATATTTTTGAAAGAGGTGCTTTTACGGAAACTGCCACTTTAATGACTTCCAAGGCTTTGGTATTTTATTCACTAGGCTTAATAGGTTCTTCCATTAGAATGCTGTTAAACAGGGTTTATTATTCTTTTCAAGATACTAGAAGCCCTATGATAAATGGAATTACGGCAGTGGCAGCAAATATTGGTTTGAATTTACTTTTAATAGATTCTATGGGACATGCTGGTTTGGCACTAGCCACTAGTATTTCCACTACTTTTGCATCCTTATTATTATTTATAAATATAAGAAAACAATTAGGAAGAATTGGCATTAGACAATATTTAATTTGCTTTTTCAAATCCCTATTTGCATCTATTATAATGGGCATAGTAGTGTATTTAATCTTCTTCAAAATAACCCCCCCACTATTACCAGCAGTATGGATTATAGAATTATTAATGTTACTATTATCTGTGGCAGTAGGAGTAATAGTATATGTAATAATTTGCTCAGCTTTAGGAATTCAGGAAATTAGAATATTAATAAATACATTAGTAAGAAAAATAAGAAGATAATAGGAAAATGGGACATCAGGGTGCTGTGTCCCATTTTTTTATTTACTTTCTACTTAATTATTATTCCCATTTAGGCCTATTAAAATTTTCAGGAGTTTTTATCCTTTTTGCCTCTTCTTCTGAAACTATATAGGCTGTTACCTGCTTATTATCATAACTTTTAACTAATTCTATAGCATCTTTTCTAGACATGGGATGTGAAAACTTTTCATTTGTAACTACAATAAATTTTTGATCCATAATATCTATTCCTTTCATATTTATATATATTTAATATAAACCAAATTACAAATCATTATTCTATATAGGTATAAAAAAAATTTTGAATAAAATACTTGACCAATGGTCATTTTAGTATTATAATAGTTTTTGTACTTAATGACCAGTGGTCAGTTGTGCGTTGTAAATTGAAAAAGGGTGGTGAACTATGGTATCTAAAGTAGAATTAAATAAAAAAAGAAAAGGAAAATTCCCTCTTTCAGGCTGGCTACGATTTATTTACAACCAAAGGTATTCATGACACAGCAATTAACGATATAGTAAAAAAAGCTGGAGTTGCTAAGGGGACTTTTTACTTGTATTTTCAAGACAAATACGATTTATTAGATAGAATTGTACTAAACAAATCAGCCCATGTACTATGTGAGGCTATAAGATATAATGGCACAATAGAATTTGAAAGTTTCGAAGAAGAGGTCCTAAACTTTGTAAACTATATAATTGAATACTTTAAAGAGGATAAATTGTTATTAAAACTTATATATAAGAATCTATCCTGGGGGACTTTCCAAAGGGCATATAAGGATTACGAAGAAATACAAAAAAAATATATATAATGTTTGAAAAAGGTTATGAAGGTCGAGAACTTTCCCAAAGAGACATAGAAAATTTATTATTTATAATTATAGAACTAACAGGTTCTGTCTGCTATAGTTCGATTATTTTAGAGGAGCCTAGTAATATTGACGAAATCAAGCCAATATTATTTGACACCATTAGGAAAATTATTTAGGAGTGATAGTATGAACAAATTTGGAAATTTTATAGCAAAAAAATAGAATAATGGTATTAATAATTGCCACTGTTCTATTATTGCCAGCATTATATGGGAAAATAAATACCAAGATCAATTACGATATTTTGACCTATTTGCCTAAGGATTTAGAATCCGTAAAGGGGGCAAGAAATTTTAAATGATGTATTTAATTCATCAGCCACAGGAATGCTCATTATAGAAAATATGGAAGCCAAAGATGTGTTGGAGGTAAAAGAGAAGGTAAGTCAGGTAGAAGGAGTGGAGGAAATTACTTGGGTAGATGATTTCTTAGATATTAGTATACCTAAGGAAATACTACCAGATGAATTAAAGGAAATGTATTATAGAGACAATTCCACATTACTTATGATTAAATACGCAGAAGATTCCTCTTCTCCATTGACTCAGGATGCAGTAGTGGAAATTAGAAAGATACTAGATAAGGAATCTTTCTTAGCAGGAATGTCAGCAGTATTAAAGGATACTAAGGATTTAGCTGATAAACAAACTCCAATATATGTGGCCCTAGCTGTAATTCTAGCAACTATAATACTAATGCTAACTTTAGAGTCAACTATTATGCCTTTTATAATTTTAATATCCATAGGTTATGCCATAATGTATAATTTTGGAACTAATATAATATTTGACGATGTATCCTATATTACAGAGTCCTTAGCAGCAGTATTACAATTAGGGGGGTTACATTGGACTATTCTATTTTTTTTACTTCATAGATACGAAGAAGAATTGGAAAAAGCAGAAAATAAAGAAGAGGCCATGGGTCATGCCATAGGCAAAACAGCTTCTTCCATAATGGGAAGTTCCCTAACTACCATAGCAGGATTCTTAGCCATAGCTGTTATGGAACTAACCATAGGAAAAGATATAGGTTTTGTAATGGCAAAGGGTGTAGTATTTGGGGTTATATCGGTTTTAACTATATTGCCATCACTGATACTTGCTTTTGATAAATTAATAAATAGATTTAATCACGGAACTGTTTTGCCTGAATTTAATGGTTTGGCAAAATTAGTTACAAAACATTATAGATTATTTATACTAATTGGGGTTTTAATATTTGTTCCAGCTTTTTATGGCCAAAGAAATAATGAAGTATATTACAATTTAGACGAATCTTTACCTGATGATATGGAATCAATTATAGCTTTTAGAAAATTAAAGGATGATTACGATATGATGACAACTCATATGGTCCTATTATCTAAAGATATACCAAATTATCAAGTAAAGGAAATAATTGAAGAAATAGAAAAATTAGATGGTATAGAATCTGTACTGTCCTATCAGAAATTAATAGGACCAAGTATTCCAGAGGAATTTATACCGGATGCTGTTAAAAAGAAATTTGAACAGGGAGATTATAAGCAAATCATAATAAATTCTGAATACAAAGCAGCTACAGATGAAGAAAATCATCAAATAGATAGAATAGAAGAAATAGTAAAAGCCTATGACAAAAATGGGATTGTAACAGGTGAAGGGGTTTTAACTAAGGATTTAATTGGTATTGCTGACGAGGATTTTAAAAGGGTAAATCTATTATCCACCTTAGCAGTATTTGTAATAATACTATTAGTGTTTAAATCCGTGTCTATACCTATATTTTTAATAATGGCCATATCCTTAGCCATATTTATAAATATGAGTATCCCCCCCTATTATATGAAAAATTCTATACCATTTATTGCAGGAATTGTAATAGGTTCTATACAATTAGGAGCAACAGTGGACTATGCCATATTATTAAGTACTAGATTTAAAGAGGAAATTAATAATGGCCATGATAAATTTAAAGCCATGGAAATATCTATTAGAGAATCCTCCAAATCCATTATAACCAGTGGACTAGCATTCTTTGGCTCCACTATTGGGGGTAGCAGTTGTTTCAGATATGGAATTAGTAAAGAGTTTAGCAGCAATGATTGCCAGAGGTGCCTTAATATCCACAGGTGTAATATTATTTATATTACCAGGTGTATTAATTGCCAGCGAAGGATTTATTAGTATGACTACTAAAGATTGGAATAAAAATCGTGAAAAAGCACAGAAAGGAAAGATCGCATATGAAAGCAAATAAAACAATCTCTAAAATATTAATAATGACTATAATATTATCAATTTTTACATCAAGTCTAGCTTATGGAGAAGGAATAGTTACTAAAGAAGAGACTGTATATGTAAACCTAGACAATAATGGCAATACAAAAGAAAAGATTTCTAGTGTTTGGCTACATTCAGATACTTCACTTAAATTTGTAGAAGACAAAAGTAATTTAAAAAAAATGTAGTTAATGTTAAAGGTGAAGAGGTAGTAGAAATTAAAGATGATAAATTAATTTGGAATACAGACAAAGAAGATATATATTATCGTGGAGATGTAGAAAAAGAATTGCCCTTAAAACCAGAAATCAAATACTATTTAGATGGAAAAGAAGTAAAACCAGAGGATATAGTAGGAGAAAGCGGAAGTTTTAAAATCCAAATAAATATTGAAAATCAAGATAAACATAGGGTAAATACAGGTGGCAAATCCAAAGATGCCTATACTCCTTATATGGTAGCTACTGTAGTGGATTTACCTATGAATAAATTTAAAAATGTAAATTCTAATTCGGGTAAAATTGTATCAGATGGTAGCAATCAAATAATAAGTTTTGTATCTTTTCCAGGACTAAAGGAGAGTTTAGGAGATAATAAAAATCTATTTGACCTAGAAGATAATATAGAAATTACAGCAGATGTTGTAAATTTTGAAATGAAGCCTATAGTATTTACAGCCACTTCAGAAATACCAGAAATAAATGGCTTAGATGGTGCTAAGGATATAGATGAATTAATAGATGGAATAGAAAAAAAATTGAAGAGGCCAGTGAAAAATACTAGATGCAATTAATCAAGTATATGATGGTCAGGTAGAGTTAAATGGTGGCATAGAAGAATTAGTAAATGGTTTAGAGAAATTTAAAATTGGTTCCAATGGATTATTGGAAGGTAGCGTTAAATTAAACGAGGGAATCAACAATGCCTATTTAGGAAGTGTAGGAATCAACGAAGGAGCAGGGGGGGAATTAGCTAAATCAGCCAGTGAACTAGGTGCAGGCTTTGGAGCATTAGGCAATGGCATGGTAGAATTTGGTGAAAAGGCAGGAGAATTCTCTCAGGGTGCTAGTCAAGTAGCAGCAGGTGTAGAGGCTATTCCTAATGGCACTAAGGAATTAAATGCAGGTATGAAAGAATTAATCTCTGGTACTGAAACCATAAAAAATGGACAAGACAGCTTAACAGAAGGATTAGGTAAAAGTATTGAAGCCTTAGAAGAAATTAAAAAAAAGGTAAAGAAAAAGAAGGGAAAGTAGTAGAATTATTATTAAAAGGTGTAGAAGGTTTAGAAACTGCAGCAGAGGCCATAGGGAAAATCCCAGGTGCTGATGGATTAAGTCAAAAAATGCTACAAGGTCTAGGAGAACAAAAAATGGCCTTAGAAGGTCTAGTAAATTCTAGTGAACAATTAATACAAGGCTTAAATCAAGTGGAAATGGGATTAATGGAAGCAGAAAAGGCTTCTAAAGAATTGTCTCAAGGAATAGAAGGGGGGGTAAATCAAGGTCAACAAAAAAATCAGTGGTGGACTTAATGAATTAGAAAAAGGCACTATGGAATTACAAATGGCTTCTAGTAAATTAACAGAAGGAGGCCAAGGACTACAAGCAGGTGCCAGTGTAATAAAAGAAAATTCACAGAAAGTAGCAGAAGGCTCTGGTAAATTCACTGAAGGAGCAAATAAATTGGCCAAAGGCACAGAAGAACTATCTGACGGATTAAGGGAATTAAACTCTGGCAGCAATGCTCTTTATAATGGGGGGGTAAGTGAATTAAACCAAGGGGCGGATGCCCTAACCCAAGGTGGGGGGGAAAAATTAGCAGAAGGAAGTAGCAAACTAACAGAAGGAACAGGACAATTAAAAGATGGTATAGAAGAATTCCACAATGAGGGAATCTCTAGAATAAGTGAAGAAGTACAAAATAGCGATTTAGACATAGCAGAAATAATAGATTTAAAAGACGAATTAGTAAAACTAGCAAAAGACAATAAATCTTTCTCTGGAATTTCAGAAGACATGGATGGAAATTTAAAATTCATAATGAAAACTGAAGGGATAAAAGCAGAAGAAAAGGTAGAAAAGTAGCAGTAGAAGAAGTAGAAGAAAAAGCAGAAAAGGGATTTGTAGCTTGGTTGAAGAATATATTTAGATAAGACAGGGAATAGTTCCTTGTCTTGTTTTTTTAATTATTGGTATTAAGTATCCAATCCATATTTATACTTAGCAAGGCGGAGGTTGAAATTAGTAGCACTTGGAGGGTGAATTTATATGTGGGACAGCAAGAACCATCCCTTCTGTGCCAACTGTGCTCTTTACTTTACATAAATTTTAATTATAATAAAATAGGGTACAAATAAATATAGAAATGGAGGGGGGGTAACAAATCAAAGATAAAATATTTAAATCTACTCAAATAATAATTACATTCAGTATATTTAGTAGAATATTAGGCTTTTTTTAAAGAAACCTTAATTGCTTCTAAGGTGGGCTGTTGTTTTAAGACCGATGCTTATTTTGTAGCCTTCGCTGGAATTACAGTTTTGGCAGAAATTATTGGAGAAGGTATTAGTACCAGTCTGGTGCCTACTTTAATGAAAATAGAGGCTAAGGAAGGAAAAATGAAAAAGCTAGAATATATAAATAATATATTAAATATGATTATTTTATTGTCCTTAGGATTAATAATATTAAATTGGATATTGTCCCCTGTAGTATTGAAAGTTCTCGCTAAAGGGTTTACAGAGAAGGAATTGTATTTATCTATGGAACTAATGAGACTAGGTCTACCTATGATATTATTTATACTAATTCGCTCTGTATTTGTGGCTTTTTTTACAAAGTAATCATGGTTTTAAGGCGGGGGGCTAAGTCTTGGGTATATAATAATATAGTCTATATAATCTATTTATTATTCTTCAATAAATATGGAGTATATGGTCTAATGGTGGCTGGAGTATTGGCATCTTTATCTCAATTATTTTCCGTAATACCTGCCTCTATAAATATGGGCTATAAATATGAATTTAAGCTAAATTCCAAAGACGTTTATTTTAAAGAAATGATAGTGCTATTAATACCTATAATTGTTGCTTTATCGGTAAATAGGGTAAATCTATTAATAGATAGATCTATGGCATCTAATCTACCTAAGGGAAGCATTTCCTATTTAAATTATGCAGACAATATAGTACAATTAGTATTGGGAATATTTATAACTGCCATTGTTACAGTATTATTTCCAATAATATCTGAGGAATATAGTAGGGATAATGGGGAAGCCTCTGGACGAATGATGAGAAAGGGTATGAAAATCATATTAGGCATAGCCATACCAGCTACAATTATATTGGTAGTATTTTCAGAACCCTTGGTTAAATTATTCTTTCAAAGGGGGGGAGCCTTTGGGATCAAAGCTACTAAAATCACCAGTGAAGTTTTAATCTATTATGCACTAGGTCTAATTAGTAGGGCTTTTGTCTTAATATTGACTAAAATCCACTATGCCACATACGATTCTATAACCCCCCCAACTATATATGCAATTTTGGGGATTATTATAAACTTTATATTAAATATAATATTATCTAAATATATGGGAGTAGCAGGCATAGCCTTGGCTACTAGTATTTCCACTACTGTAATTATGTTATTTTTATTACTAGAATTAAAAGCAAAGGAAGTGATGTATAATTAAAACCATAGTATTATCAGATTTTGATGGAACAATAACTACATTTGATACCAATGTGAGATTATTGGACAGGATTGGAAGTAGGCAAATAATTCAAGAGTCTAGAAGGAAATATTATAATGGAGAAATGGATTTGAAAACCCTAAATAAAATTCAATTCGGGTATATTGATTTAAGTGAAGATGAATATTTAGACTACATGCTAACAGAAATTGAATTGAGCCCTGGATTTGGAGAATTCTACAATATATTAAACAAAAAGGATATTCCCTTTAAAATTGTCAGCGGAGGCTTTTTAAAGGGTATAGAGGCTTTTATGGAAAGCCATGGTTTCTATAAAATCCCCCCCATTTATGCCAATAATTTAAAATTTAAAGGAAGGGATGTTTTCATAGAATATTACGATGAACAATATTTACAGGAAGCCATGGGCAAAGATAATTATATAGATAGCAAGGTGGAAATAGTAAATAAGTATAAAGATAAATACAATAGGATAATTTTTCTTGGGGGGGATGGGGGGGCTACAGATGTTAATATAGCAGATAAGGTAGATATTTTATTTGCAAAGGACAAACTAAGGGACTATTGCGAGGAAAATAATATAGACTATATTCCTTGGGAAAATTTCTATGATATAATGGAAGTCTTTTGGGCGGAAAAGATATATTAAATGCGCATATTGTGATATAATTTTAATAGTATAAAAGGGAGGGATAATTATGGGTATGCTAAACAGATTTAAGGATATTATGTCCAGTAATATTAATGCAATGTTAGATAAGGCAGAGAATCCAGAAAAAAATGATAGATCAATATTTGAGGAATTTGAACAAAGATTTAGGTAATGTAAAAGCAGAAACTGCTTCTATAATGGCAGAGGAGAAAAGGGCTAAAAGAGTACTAGAGGAATGTAGAGAAGAAATAGAAAAGATGGAAAACTATGCAATGAAGGCCCTTGAGGCAGGAAATGAAAATGATGCAAAGAAATTCTTAGAGAGAAAAGTAGAATTAAATAGTAAAGCACAAGGATTAGAAGAGGCTTACAATTTAGCAAAATCCAATGCAGAAAAATGAGAGAAATGCACGATAAATTAGTTTCAGATATAAATGAGTTAGAATCAAAAAGAGCTATGTTAAAGGGAAAAATGGCAGTAGCTAAGACTCAGGATAGAATTAATAAAATTGGCTCTTCAGTAGACAGTGCTAATACTTCCATATCAGCCTTTGAAAGAATGGAGGACAAAGTGAATAAAGCCTTAGACGAAGCCAATGCCATGGCAGAATTAAACAAAAGCCCAAAAGATGATATAAAAGATTTAACTGCCAAATATGATAACACAACCAATACGGATGTGGAAGATGAGCTAGAGAAATTAAAGGCAAAAATGAAGACTCAAGAATAAAAAGCTGTAGCCTTGGCTACAGCTTTAATTGTCAACTGAAGGAGGGTGAATCTATGGTAATTCATTACAAATGCCCAAATTGTGGCAGTGATATGGCTTATGATACGGAATCTGGGAAATTACACTGTGATAGCTGCGGTAGAGAGGACAATATAGAAGAATTTCCCGAAGAAAATATAGAGGCCTACTTCTCAGAAGAAGATGGGAAAGAATATCATTGCAAAAATTGTGGCGCCATTATCATTACAGATGAGGATACTACTGCTACAAATTGTAGTTTCTGTGGTGCAGGGGGGGTAGTTTTAGGTGATAGACTTAGTGGAAAAATGGCACCATCCAAAGTAATTCCATTTAAAATCAGTAAAGAAGAAGCCATGAAGGCCTTTAAATCTTGGGCTAGAAATGGAAGACTTACTCCTAGAGGCTTTATGACTGCTGATAGGGTAAAAAAAATATTACAGGTATATATGTGCCTTTGGCTATATGATTTAAACTCTGATGTAAGGGCAAGTGCTACTTGTACTAGAGTTAGATCCTATACTAGGGGGGGAGATTATATTTATACTGAAACTAAATACTATGATGTTTATAGACATATAAATTTAGACTATGTAAAATTGCCTGTAGACGCTTCGGAGAAAATGAATGATGAATTAATGGATAAATTAGAACCCTATAATTATGCAGAATTAAAGGAATTCAAAACTCCTTATTTAGCAGGTTATATTGCAGAAAAGTATAATTACGATGAAAAAGAATTATTACCAAGGGCTAAATCTAAAATTGTAAAATATATACATTCCTATATAGATTCTACAATTACAGGTTATGCTACTGTTAGATACAATAGCAAAAATATAGACACAAAACAGGTAAATGCCTATTATACACTATTACCAGTATGGATGGTATATTACGACTACGACAAACAGGAGCACACCTTTGCTATGAATGGGCAAACAGGCAAAGTAGTAGGCACTCCCCCTATTAGTTTTAGGCGTATATTCACCTGGTTTGGAGGAATAGCAGGGGGGGAACCTTTATTTTCCTTAAGATATTGGCCTATGCCATAGGAGGGGGGGTATTATGGTAAAGAAGCGAACTTTATTATTATTAATTATTATTTTAAGCCTATCTATATCCCTAGTAGAGGCCTCAAATTCCAAACAAAGAGTATATGATTATGCAAAATTGCTCAAGCCAGAAGAGATAGCTCAATTAGAAAAAAACAGCAGAAAAATATAGCAAAAGGCGACAAACAGATTTTATAATACTGACTACAAAAGAGCCTAAGGGCAAGGATGTAGTGGAATATATGGAGGATTTCTACGATGATATGGCTCTAGGCTATGACAGACCCCCCCATGGGAATACGGCCATAATCACTGTAGATATGGAAAATAGAGAAGTGTATTTGGCAGGATTTTATAAGGGAGAGGAATATCTAGATGACTATAGACTAGATTTAATTCGTTATAAAATCACTCCCTATTTATCTAGTAAAGATTATTACACAGCTTTTGATAAATTTATTAAAATAGGCTATAAATACATGGGCATTAAACCCCCCCATGTAGATCCAGAAAATATACTATTTAATCTATGGTTTCAAATTATAGTGTCCCTTTTAATTGGAGGAATAGTAGTAGGTTCTATGGCCTATAGTTCTGGAGGAAAAGTTACAGTAAATAGAGGCACCTATATGGATTTCAATAATTCTAGAATAATCAATAGGCGAGACCAATATTTGCGAACTTCTGTATCTAAAACTAGGAAGCCTTCTAATAATAATTCTTCCGGTGGAGGAGGAGGTTTTAGGGGGGGTGGTGGGGGGGGAGGAACCACATCTGGTGGTCATTCCCACAGTGGTAGCAGAGGTAGTTTTTAAAATTTTAATATAAGGAGGAAAAAAATATGTTTAGAAGACAATTTGCCAATGTAGTAGAATGGGAAGAATTTAGAGACGATATGATATTTTGGAAATGGACCAATAGGGAAATAAAAAAAAGGCAGTAAATTAATTATTCGTCCTGGTCAAGATGCCATATTTTTATACAATGGTAAAATCGAAGGGATTTTTGAAGACGACGGGGGGGAATACGATATAGAATCTCAAATAATACCTTTTTTTATCTACATTAAAAGGATTTAAATTTGGATTTAATACAGGTATGAGGGCTGAAGTATTATTTGTAAATACTAAGGAATTCATAGTAAAATGGGGGGGCACCCAAAATGCCATAAATATTCCAACTATGGGTTTACCTGGTGGAATGCCCATTCGTGCCAATGGGACTTTTACTTTTAAAGTAAATGACTATATTAGATTAATAGATAATATTGCAGGAGTAAAACAATCCTATTTAGTGGAAGATGTAAAAATTAGAATTACCTCTGTATTGGATCAATTATTGATGAAGTGGATAGTAAAAGAAGGCAAGGATATGTTTAATCTACAGGCTAATTCCTTTGAAATCGCTAAGGGGATTCAAGAAGACTTAGATATGGAAATATTAAATAGTGGAATAACTATTACAGGATTTAATATAATTAGTTTCAATTATCCAGAAGAAATCCAAGAAATGATAAATAAAACTGCCTCCCATAGTATGGTAGGAGATCTAGGAAGATTCCAACAAATT
>JMBV01000163.1_pt1 | contig 25275 bp, 35 predicted proteins | sample 616531 | NCBI WGS metagenome assembly JMBV01 (sample SAMN02727904, study PRJNA239997) | anaerobic digester metagenome | biome: anaerobic digester; isolation source: mesophilic anaerobic digester inoculated with municipal waste water sludge... | place: Germany: Bielefeld University, CeBiTec ...
TTTTTTGCCTATTTATGTATTAATTTCTATAGAGTGGAAATAATACAAAATGGAGGTGAAAATATGAAAGATAAACTATTAAAGACTATTAAGGAAAATGGATTTTTATTATTTCTTTTCATTTGTGTCTGCTTAGTGGCAGCTAGCACAATTTTTATTGTAACTAAGGAAGTGGATAAGCCAAAGGAGGATAAAGAAGAATTAGTAATTTTAGAAGATGAAGAAAGAAATCTAGATTTAAAGGATATTGCTGTAAATAAAGATGAAGACAATACATTAGAAATCACTGCAAAGGATGAGTTTTTAGAATCTGAAGATGAAAGCGAAGAAACACAAGAAATAGAGGACAAAATTATTGAAGATTTATCACAGTCAGAAGAACTAGAAGAAACATTTAAAGTAGAAAAGGAAGAAGATTTAGATGAAATTGAATTTATTGGGGATGACATATATGAAATGGAACAAGTGGAAAGCAATATTATTATGCCTGTAGATGGAGAAATTATTACTGCATTTACAAAGGATAACCTTATTTATTCTGAAACTTTAGAAGAGTGGAGGGGGGGACATTCAGGCATAGATATAAAGGCAGATATAGGTACAAAGGTAAAGGCTATTAAAGAGGGAGTAGTAAAGGAAGTATATGAGGATAATTTGTGGGGGGGAAATATAATAGTGATAGATCACGGAAATGGACTTGAAAGTAAGTATTCTAATTTAGGTACAAGGGATATGGTTAAAGTAGGTATTGAAGTTAAACAGGGGGGGACTATATAAGTACAGTTGGGAACTCAGCCAATATAGAAATGTTAATGGATAGTCATTTACATTTTGAGATTATAAAAGACGGAGAAATAGTAGATCCACGTTCTATTATAAAATGAAAAAGCATAAGTATTTAATAGAATACCCAAAAATTCGAAGGGGGGTTATTAAGTGAAAGATTATATAGAAGAAAGAACTCTAGAAATAGCAAAGTACATATTAAGTGAAGGGGCTACTGTTAGGCAGGCAGCCAGTATTTTTGGCGTTAGCAAAAGTACCGTTCACAAAGATGTCACCGAGCGCTTACCTAAGATAAACCCTCTTATAGCAGATATGGTTAAAGAGATACTAGAGACTAATAAAGCAGAAAGACATATTAGAGGCGGGGGGGAGGCAACGAAATTAAAATATAAAGCTATGAATGAATAAAAAAAAGTCCTAATTTAGGACTTTTTTTATAATAAATAGAAAATATTTCATAAAAAAAATAAAGGACTTTTGAAACTTTTGTCGAATACAGTAAAGTAGAAAGTAAAGAGAGGAGGATATTAGTGTCTTTAAGAGCAGATGTAGGAATAGATTTAGGTACATCTAGTATTTTAGTTTATGTAAAGGGAAAGGGTGTAGTACTTCGAGAATCATCTGTGGTAGCTATAGATCAATATACAGATAAATTTCTTGCAGTAGGAGAAGAGGCTAGAAGAATGTTAGGTCGTACACCTGGTAATATAATTGCCATAAGGCCCTTAAAAATGGAGTTATATCTGATTATGAAATTACTGAAAGAATGCTAAAATATTTTATGCAGAAGTCTTTAAAAAAATCTATATTTAGGCCTAGAGTTATAATTTGTGTTCCAAGTGGAATTACAGAAGTAGAGAAAAGGGCTGTGGTAGAGGCTAGTAATCATGCAGGGGCTCTTAAAACCTATATTATAGAAGAACCAATTGCAGCTGCTATTGGGCAGGAATAGATATTACTGAGCCAGATGGAAATATGATAATTGATATAGGTGGAGGAACAACAGATGTAGCAGTTATATCTTTAGGTGGAATAGTGGTAAATAGATCTATAAAAATAGCTGGAGATGATTGTGATGAAGCTATAACTAGATTTATTAGGAAGAAATACAATATGATGATTGGAGAAAGAACAGCAGAGGACTTAAAATTAAGTATTGGATGTGTATATCCTCAAGAAGAAGAAAAATATAAGGATATTAAGGGAAGAAACTTGATGACAGGACTTCCAATGAATGTAAAAGTTAATAGTAGTGATATGCTAGAAGCCTTAGGAGATACTGTCCAAGAAATCATTGATGCGGTTCATTCTGTATTAGAAAAAAACACCTCCAGAGTTAGCTGCAGATATAGGTAACAAAGGAATTGTAATGACAGGCGGTGGTGCTTTACTTCAAGGAATGGACAAGCTTATTACAAAGAAAACAGGAATTGATGTAAAAATAGCTGATAATCCAGTGGAATGTGTGGCAATTGGAACAGGCAAGTCTTTAGATTGGCTTAAAACCCTGGAAGAAGGATATAGTAATGGAAGATAAAAAAAACATTTAGGAGATTTGTCCCCTAAATGTTTTTCTTTTAGTTAAAAATCTTGTTGATTTCATATGAAATATCTTTACCATTTACAACAAATTCTACTAGAGATAGATTTTTTTATATCTTCTGGAGATTTTAACTCCCTAGTATCTAAGCCTATATATCTTATACCATCTTTAAGTTCAGTTGTATTTGTAGTTCCACCATGAACTACGAATATATTTTTATCCCTTTCTTTAGCAGAAACTAAAGTATCATGGAATAATTCTGCTTCTAATTTGTCAACAAAACCATTTGAACCAAATACAGGAGTAGGTAAGAATAAAATAATATTGCCTTCTTCCCTAGTTTCTAAATCATGTTTAAGATTTATCCACTGATCTGCATTAGTTGGTCTTATACCACCCTTTGAAGAATTTAAATTAATAAATAATACATCTTGATGTTTATTTGTTTTATATGCTGGAGATGCATCAATAGTGGCATAATTTTTTTATACCAGGTTTAAATTCCTCTGAGATTCCATTTAAGAATATGGAAATTTTATTTTTATTTATTTTAGATTTTACAGTTTTACTAACTTCATATCCTACTATTTCGTCTAAATTTTTAGGTTCATGGCCTACGACAAAAGTAAATCCACCTTGTTCTACATTGGATTTTTGTTCTTGTAGTCTACAAGTTTAGTAGGTGTCGGCAATTCTATATTTTCCACAGGTGTAGGATAATATGCATTTAAAGCATCAATTAATATTTCACCAGATTGTTTTCTAAGACTGTCAGTTTCCACAACATAGATTCTTTCTAAAGCTACTGGATATTGGACATTATCAGGTATATTAGTTTCTACATATTGCCAATCAGACCAATCCATGGTTTGAGCAAAGCTTATTAAATGTTCTTTACCAGCGTTATCAATTAATTTTCCTCTTAGCCAGCTACCACTATTATCTCCCTTAACCCAAAGTCCTAATTTTCTAGGTTTATCCTTTAACTTTAAACCTGAGTCTTCAGGATTAAGCATTAAATATGCTGCCCTAGTATCTGTTCCTTGAGAGAAGTCATATCTTAAAGCTATACTATATTTTCCATCCTTTGCATCTTCACTTCTTTTTATTTCTCCCTTTACAGATTCAGGATATGAAGCGAAAGAATAATTTTCAAAAATTTCAAAGCTATCTATTGAAGCAGCTTTTGTACCAATAGAAACTAAAATGTTTTCCAAACCTTCTCCAGCTTTAACAGTTATAGCTCCACCCTTAGGATTATCATTACTATAGAAAACGCCATTTTCAATATAACCTATATCTCCAATTACTTGGAATTCTAGATCTTCCATATAGATTCTAGCTTCCGTTCCATTTTTATCTTTACCATAAAAAGAAGGAAGTTTATATTCATTATTTACATTTACGTGTAAGTTTTTTTACATTTGTAGTGATATCTTTTATAGTGTCTAAAACTTTTAATTTAGTAGTTCCTTCTACTCCATTATAATTTGCAATAATAGTTGCATTACCAGAGGTCTTAGGTAAGAACTTATTTTCATTAAATTCTCCTTCTACACCTTCTACCTTAAATTGGATTAAGGATTTATCTATTTCTACAGGATTATGGTGTTCATCATATCCTTTAACGGAGATATTTCTTGTAGTATTTACAAACATTGTGGGTTCTGCTATGGAAACCTTAATATAAGATAATTCACCCTTTGGAGCATTTGTAAAGACACCAACACCGTTTACAACAGATCTTTCTCCACCATCTGAAGGTTTATTAACAACAGTGGATTTTCCTTCTCCTAGAGGCTTTATGGCCATAGTTGTGGAACCACCACCATCTAAATTAATTGCATTATATGCTCCTAAATCTTTTAAAATAGCTCCAAACATTTCTTGGCTAACACCTTTAAAAGAAGTATCTCTTCCGTCTATAGTTACTAGAATTAGTTCCGTACTATCTTTGTTAATACCAATTCCAGTTCTAGGTTCATTACCTTTACTGTTAATATTAGTTAGTGATAGTTCACCATTTTTTTTAATATAATACTACCTCCACCTATGGCAAACTTAATACCTTCAACATCGGGTACAGTTTGTACTTCTAAATTAACTACATCTCCCTTTGAAAACTAGTTAGCACTTCTGCATTTTTACCTCTACCAGCTATAACATAGGCGTTTTCTCTAGGTATATCAAAGGCTTCTTGCCCAACTCTTACATCTTTGACAACATTATTTTCCACAAGGACTTCCACTAAGTCTTTATGGAATCTACTGCCTATGGATTTGCTTCCCCCCCAATGCTTATTTAAAATAGTCAATGTATCAAATTCAGGAGTTACTTTATTTAATGTATTTATAAGTACTGCTCTTCCATTAGATAAGTTAGTTACATTAATTCTTCTGTCTAAATAGCCTATTTTTCCTTCATTAGAGTGATCTAGATAAAAGCTAGGCAAAGCGTAAGTCAATTCAATAGGGGAAGATATAACTTCACCATCATTAATCAAAGTTCCCATTGCGGAAGGAAGAGGACTATAATTAAAATAGTCGCCATTTATACCTGCTATGGCATTATGCTTGTCCACCATAGAACTAACCTTATCCCTATAGGGAATTCCATTTTCATTAAACATACCTTTTAATTCAGTATATTGATCATTAAGATCAATTCTAATTACATTGATATTCCACCAACCAGAAGTTGTGAATTTACGAATTTTTTTCATAGGTAACCCCCCTGAGGATAGATGCTCCATTTCTTTAGCTTCATGTATAGAGCGTGGTATATTTACTGTAATTGTATTAGCATATACAGGGGATATTGTAGTCATAATAGTAGTTGCTGTCACTATGGTCAGAAAGATTTTTTTTACTGTTTTTTTTCATTAACGTCACCTCACTAAATTTAGATCTTCCTATTATTACTAATTGTATTATACAATTTCAATATATCAATTTGGTTACAATTACATTACATTCATCTAACAATTTTCCACAATAAAAAAAAGGACTGAAATTTTTCAGTCCTTTTGTCGATGGTCGGGGGGGTGAGAGGATTTGAACCCCGGCCCCCCCATGGTCCCAAACCACGTGCGCTACCAAACTGCGCTACACCCCCCCGTCGTTTTGCCGACTATTATAGTATAGGGGGGGATAAAGACATTTAATGCAATTCAAAATAAAGGGTAAAAATGGACAAAAACAGGTAAATATTAGGTTGAAATAAGAATATCCTTAAAATACACAGCATATCTATGAAAATCTATATATTACTAATGAAATTAAATTTGTAGTTTGAAATTCTTGAATAAATCTATATTTAGACATATAATTATCTTAATGTTAATGGGAGGAAGGAAATATGTTAGATGTTTTCAAGGATTAAAAGATGAATTAGTAGTATTTATTTTTTTTCCATGACTCCTATATTTGAGTTGCGTGGTGCTATACCATTAGGCATATCCTTAGGATTGAATCCTATATATAGTAGTTTAATAAGTATAAGTGGAAATATCTTAGCCCTTGGTATTTTATTAAGACTATTACAGCCTGTAATGGAATTCTTTGAAAAAAAACACATCTGTTCAATAGTACAGTAGGCTGGGTTAAAAGAAGATCTATGAAGAAAGCGGGCATAATAAAAAAAATATAGTCTAGTAGGATTATTCTTTTTCGTAGCAATACCCATCCCAACTACAGGAGCTTGGACAGGAGCAGTTATAGCTACTTTATTAAAATTAAATCCTAAGAAATCCTTTCTAGTTATGTCCATGGGTATTATTACTGCTGCATTAATTGTGTTAGGACTTTACTATGGAATAATAATATTATGATAATAAAGCCAAATCATTGACTTGAATATAGACTTATGTTAGAATGTTGTTAACTTAATATTACCTTATTAAGAGTGGTGGAGGGAATGGGCCCGTTGAAACCCGGCAACCTGTTTAATACAAAGGTGCTAAATCCCACAGAATGTTAATTCTGAAAGATGAGGTTATGAAATTGTGCCTTTTCCTTTTGGAATGGGCTTTTTTTTATTACCTTAAGATTAATCAATAGGAGGAGAATATATATGAAAAAAATGGTTATTTACTTCAGAATCTGTAACTGAGGGACATCCAGATAAGGTATGTGACCAAATATCAGATGCAATATTAGATGCAATTTTAGAAAAGGATCCAAATGGAGGGTAGCTTGTGAAACCATGGCAACTACAGGTATGGTTTTTGTAGCAGGCGAAATCACTACTAATTGCTATGTGGATATCCCTAAAATAGTAAGGGAAACCATAGAAGGAATAGGATATGTTAGAGCTAAATATGGATTTGATGCAGATACTTGTGCTGTTATAACTTCTATAAATGAACAATCACCAGATATTGCAATGGGAGTAGATAAGTCCTTAGAATTAAAAGAGGAAAGTGGTGATGAACTGGACACCATAGGTGCCGGAGACCAGGGAATGATGTTTGGATATGCCTGCAATGAGACTAAGGAGCTTATGCCATTACCAATTTCATTGGCCCATAAATTGTCAAAACGCTTAACAGATGTAAGAAAAAAATGGCACTTTAGAGTATTTAAGACCAGATGGGAAAACACAAGTTACCGTTGAATATCAAGATGGAAATCCTGTAAGAATTGAAAATGTAGTAGTATCATCTCAACATAGCCCTAGTGTAGATTTAGAAACCATTAGGAAAGATATCATAAAACATGTAATATTAGAAATAATACCTGAAAACATGATAGATGATAATACCAAATATTATGTAAATCCTACTGGCAGATTTGTAATAGGAGGGCCTATGGGTGATGCAGGATTAACTGGTAGAAAAATAATAGTAGATACTTATGGTGGAATGGGAAGACATGGGGGGGGAGGAGCATTTTCAGGAAAGGATCCAACAAAGGTGGATAGATCTGCGTCCTACGCAGCAAGATATATAGCTAAAAACATAGTTGCAGCAGGTTTAGCCGATAAATGTGAAATAGGTTTAGCTTATGCCATAGGAGTAGCTAAGCCATTATCTATATATGTAGATACCTTTGGTACAGGTAAAGTTTCCGATGAAAAAAATAATTGAATTAATAAATAAAAACTTTGATCTTCGTCCTGCAGCTATTATTAGAGATTTAGATTTAAGAAGACCTATATATAAGCAAACAGCCGCCTATGGACATTTTGGTAGAGAAGATTTAGATTTGCCTTGGGAAAAGATAGATAAGGTAGAAGCTTTAAAAGATAGTGTGGAGTGAATACTAGGGAGGCCTTTGGTCTCCAGTTGGTTAATAATAAATAATAAAAAAAAGAAGATTTTTTTACAGTATAGATTTATCTGTAAAAGATCTTCTTTTTTTTAATGGTAAGATTTACCCCCCCTTAAATCTATATGTTAATTAGAAACACAAATAGTGGAAAAGTATTTTATTCACTATTAGTTGTTTACTGACTTTAAGGAGGTGAAATAATGGCCATTACAACGGTTAAAGAAAAAGTGGTTCTAAAGTTAGAACTAGATAATGGGATTGTAGATGGTAAGCAAAAGATACAATCTAAGACTTTTAACAAAGTTAGAACCGATGTTGCCGATGAAGATTTACATGATGTAGGAGTAATCCTTGCAGATCTTCAAAGCAAAGAGCTTTTAAAGGTAAAAAAAAGTAGACGAAGTGACATTGGTAAGTGAGTAGTACTAGGAAAAGTGAAAAGGAGTTACTTTCCATAAGGAGGTGATAAGGTGGAAAAGGTTAAATTAGAGTTAGGTTTTCTAGATGAGTTAAATAAAAAAAATTTAGAATTAGTATAGATGATCCTAAGGAGGATTTAGATAGCATCCAAATTCAAGGGGCAATGGAAAGTTTATTAACTCATGACATATTTGTATCAAATGGAGTAGGTCTAGCTGCAATAGATGGTGCTAAAATCATAAGAACAAATATAGAAGAAATAGAATTTTAGTATAAAGGAGGAAATATGACGTGGAAGAGATATATTCTAGTATAGCTAATTTAGGATTTCCCATTGTTATATCCATATATTTATTAGTAAGGATAGAGGGAAAATTAAATCAGCTTACAGAGAGTATTATTGAACTTTCTAAAGTAATAGCTGCAATGGAATAAAATAGGATGGTTATGCCATCCTATTTTTATTCCATTATAATATTTGAAAAAAAATAATTATTATATGCTATAATGTTCATATAAGATTGGGGTAGGGACTTTGTTAGTAATTGAAGGGATTATAGAAGAAATAATATTTAGAAATGAGACCAATGGATATACTGTTGCAAAACTAAATACTTCTGATGGTATAATTACAATTGTAGGAAATGCTGCCATAATAAATTTAGAAGAAATGGTAGAGGTAAAAGGAGATTGGGTATACCATGATACTTTTGGTGAGCAACTACAATTTACCAGTATAAAGACTACAGTGCCCTCTACCTTAAAGGGAATAGAAAATTATTTAGGCTCTGGATTATTGCCATATGTAGGGCCAAAGACTGCAAAAAAATATAGTAGATAGATTTGGTTTAGATTCACTAGAAATAATACAATATAATCCAGAAAGATTAAAAGAAATACCAGGCATAGGAGATAAAAAAACTAGAAAAAAATAGCCCAAGCCTATGAAGAACATAGGGAATTAAGGGATATAATGGTATATCTTCAACAATACGATATTACAGTAAACAATGGTATAAAAATATATAAAAAAATATGGGAAGGATACCATTAATATAATTAGTGAAAATCCTTATAGATTATCTGAAGACATCCATGGAATTGGTTTTAAAACTGCAGATAATATTGCAAGGAAGATGGGAATTAGTTTAAAATCTCCCTTTAGAATTGAAGCTGGATTAAAGTTTATTATGATGGATAGTGCAGGTGAGGGACATTGTTATCTGCCTAAAGAAGAATTACTTGCTAAAACCACTAGATTATTAAATGTAAATATGGAAATTGTAGAAGATGCTTTAAAAAAAATTTAGCCTTAAGTAAAAGTTTCCAAATAATACAAGATGGAGATAATACCATAGTATATTATATGCCCTTTCATGTGGCAGAAAATAATGTGGCTAAAAAGATTGTTGAATTATCTAGGGTGGATTTTCAGGACTATGAATTAGATATAGATAAAAAAAATTAAAAGGATAGAAAAAAAAGAAGATATTAAATTTGGCAACAAACAGGTTTTAGCCATTAAAGAATCCATTGAAAATGGTGTTATTATTATAACGGGAGGGCCAGGAACAGGTAAAACAACTACTATAAATGCTATTATAAAGATATATGAAGAATTAGAGCTTAAAGTAATCTTAGCAGCCCCCCCTACAGGTAGAGCAGCTAAAAGGATGACAGAAACTACAGGAAGGGAAAGTAAAACCATTCATAGACTTTTAGAATTTTCCTATATGGAAGAAGATATGGCCTTTAACAAAGATGAAGAAACTCCACTAGAAGGAGATGTGATTATTATAGATGAGGCATCTATGATAGATATACTTCTTATGAATAGTTTGTTAAAAGCCATAAATCCAGGTACAAGGCTTATATTAGTAGGAGATATAGATCAACTGCCTAGTGTTGGTGCTGGAAATGTACTAAGGGACATAATCAATTCAGGAAGTATTAAAGTGGTAGAACTAGATGAGATATTTAGACAAGCAGAAGAAAGTATGATCATAGTAAATGCCCATAGGATTAATAAGGGACAGATACCTATATTAAATGAGAAGGATAAAGATTTTTACTTTATAAATGAATTCAATACTAAGGAAACCTTAGAAACCATAATTGAATTAAATAAAGATAGATTGCCTAATTTTTATGATGTGGATCCTACTTCAGATATTCAAGTTTTAACACCTATGAAAAAAAGGCGATGTGGGAATTAATACTTTAAATAGGCATCTCCAAGAAGCTTTAAATCCAAAATCTAAAAATAAAAATGAAAAGAAAATTGGAGATGAGGTATTTAGAGTTGGAGACAAGGTAATGCAAATTAAAAACAACTATAATACAGAATGGCGAATTATAAAAAAAATGGACTAGAAGTTGAAAAAGGTGAAGGGGGGGTTTTTAATGGAGACTTTGGTTATATATTGGATATAGATAATGAAGATAATATTATAAAGGTATTATTTGATGATGAAAAGGAAGTGGAATACACCTTTAATCAATTAGATGAATTAAAATTAGCCTATGCTATTACAGTTCATAAAGCCCAAGGTAGTGAATTTCCCATAGTTGTAATGCCTATGCATTGGGGGGGACCACCTATGTTACTTACTAGAAACTTAATTTATACTGCCATAACTAGGGCTAGGCAATTAGTAGTTTTAGTAGGAGAAGAAAAATATCTTCATATGATGATAAACAATAATAAAATAGCAAAAAGATACTCTTCCTTGGATAGAAAAATCCGAGAGTTTATGACTGCATTTTATTTATAGGAGAGTGGAAATATGGAATATATACAGGCTATTCACAATTTATTATTTCCAACTAAGGATTTATGTTATTTTTGTAGAGAAAAGTCCTATTCCATAGAAAAATTTATATGCAGCAATTGTCAAGGACTTATGGAAGTTTTAAATAGAGAAGTTATAATGGACTCACCCTATATAGAGACAGTTTATTATGCATTAATGTATAATAGATTTATAAGACAAATAGTAGGGGATTTTAAATTTAATGGTAAGAGTTATCTATATAAGCCATTAGGGGAAATAATGATAAATCTTATTAAGGATAAAGGAATAGGTGATATAGATATAATATTATTTGTTCCATCTCATAGAAGAAAGGAAGCCGTAAGAGGCTATAATCAAGCTGAATTATTGGCAAGGTATATAGCTAAATCATTGGATATACCTATTTCATATAATAACTTAGTAAAAATAAAACATACTAAAGACCAAAGTAGCTTAGATAAATATAATCGTATGGATAACTTAAAGGATGTTTTTAAGATAAAGGACAAAGAGGAAATCTATAACAAAAGGATTCTCTTAGTAGATGATATAATAACTACTGGTTCTACAATGATAGAATGCGCTAAGATTCTAATTAAAAATGAGGCAAGAGAAGTTATTGGACTTGCTCTCACCTCAAGTAAAAGAGTTTAAAGCTTTTTAGCAATATTAGCTAATAAGCTTTTTTCTTCGTGTAATTTATATCCATATATTTTAAAATATTCTAAAGTAGCATTTACTTCTCCACCTAATACTATAATAATACTGCTTATATATAGCCAAATTAAAAGCAATATAACTCCAACTAAACTACCATAGGTTATGGCATATCTTCCAAAGTTATTTACATAATATGAAAAAAAATATAGATATAATCATCCAGCCTAAGGTGGTAAATATAGCACCTGGAAGGGTGGAACTTAAGGGAATTTCATTTATCTTGTTGGTACAAGGACTAAATTTATATAATAGTGCAAATATTAACACCATATATGAAAGAGGTATTATAATACGCATATAAGCCCAAAGTGTCCTAAAAGCATCAGCTCTTCCTAAAATCGAAAACAACTTGTTTCCCAATAATTCACCAAAAACTAAGGTTAAAAATACTAAGGTCACCAGTACAAGTAATGCTATGGTAAATAATATGGACATTAATTTTAATTTAATAAAGGATCTAGTTTCTTCATAATCATAGGCTCTATTAATAGCTCTTATTACAGGAGTGAGTCCTGAAGAAGCAGTCCATAGTCCTAAAATAGCTGCTATGGATAACAATCCTTGACTACTTGTTGCAGCTATTTCACTTGCAAAACTACTTATAATCTTTTGAGTTTCTAAGGGTAAATAATAAATCATTTCTCCAAGGATATCTTCTCTTACTAAGGATGTATAGCTTAAGATATTTAAGAAAACTATTATAAAAGGAAATAATGATAAAATCAAAAAAATAAGCAAGTTGTGTACCTGTAGCCATTACACCATCTTCTTGAATTCTATATATCAATTGGTCTAGAAATATTACCGGTTTTAATTTAGATATTTTTTTTAATAAATCCTTTGATTTAAATCACCCCCCCATATACTAACTTATACTTATTCTATATATTTCCCTTTAAATATTTATCAAACCACTTAGTTATTTCTTCTATTCTTCTAATTCTACTTTTAGGTCTACCAGTTCTACTTAAATCATGGTTTTCCCCCCCCTTAAATATACATAATCTAGATTCAACGCCATGATATTTTAAAGCCGTAAACATTTGTATACCTTCTGCTAACCAACAGCGATAATCTTCTTCAGAATGTATAAAGAGAGTTGGTGTTGTAACATTGTCAGCATATTTCATTGGAGAATGTTTCCAAAGTGTTTCAAAATCACCCCCCCAGGGAGTAGCACCTATCTGGTCATCTACAAAAAAAATAGCCAATATCAGTTGTTCCAAATTTTGAAATCCAATTTGCGATACTTCTTTGAGATGCTGCAGCTTTAAAACGATTAGTATGTCCTATTATCCAATTTGTCATAAATCCACCATAGGATCCTCCTGTAACACCAAGCCTATTCTTATCTATAAAATGATATTTATCTAAAACTAAATCAGTAAAGTTCATAATATCTTCATAGTCAATGGTACCATATTTGCCACGAATATCAGCAAATTTATTCCCTCTACCGTCACTGCCCCTTGGATTGCAGAAAAACACTACATATCCTTCATTGGCCCAATACTGCATTTCATGGAAAAAGACCTCTCCATAGGCAGTTTTAGGCCCACCATGTATATTTAATATGGCAGGATAAGTTTCCCCTTGCTTAAATCCTACTGGTTTCATCACCCAACCTTCTATCAAAACTTCATCTTCAGTTTTAAAAGTTAACTTTTCAGGAATAGATAATGTTTTTTTCCTTCATAACCCATTCATTGAAGAAAGTAAGTTGCTTTTCATTTTTATCCTTTAATGAATATAATTCTTGAAGCTTTAAACTTCTTAAGCCTATAAAATTTATTTTTTTCTTCATATACATCTAAGTCGTCTATAGAACCTTTTTTTATTAGTTAGTTTTTCCATCCTACCTCTTATATCTATTCTATTAATAAAGGATGAATCCCCCCCTTCAGTAGTTACAAAATAAAGATATTCCCCCCCATTGGATTTCATAGTAGATAAACTACCATATCTACAGTCAGAACCAATGGAATTCCAGATACTAAAATTAAAATCATCTCTAGAAATCTTTTCCATTGTATGGCCTTCATAATCAGTTAAGTAAAAATGGGGGGGATTTTCATTAATTCCATAGGATTGCATATCTTTGCCTATAAAACAAATTTTATCCTCAAGAAAATCAGCATAGGAATAATTAAATTCTTCAACTGGAGAAATTTTAACTAATTTATTCTCCATGACATCATATATTTGCAAGTCAGTTTTAGTATATCTTTTATCAATATATGAATTAGTAATTAAAACTACCATGGATTTATCATAATTAAGTTTATAACTATATACATCAGTAAATTTATCTGTTATAGGTTCCAAAGTATTATCTCTTATATTAAATAGATATAGGCGATTTCTTTTTTTTATTAGTAAATCCTTCGCCATTAGACCAAAAAGGTATTTCATCTATAACTTCAAAGTCTTTATTATCCTTTAAAGTATTTAAATATTTTTCTTTATTAGAAGGAGATAGTTTATGTACATCCTTCATTATAGGATCGTATATTCCAGTTAATAGAATATTATTATCGTCGATAAATTCTACACTATTTACATTTAATGGCACTTCAAAGACTTTTTCTCCTTCTCCACCATATATATCAATTTCATAAAAGGAGGTAAATGTTTCACCTTTCTCCATTCTCTCTTTATCCTTTTTATTTCTTATACTAGAAAATAAAATAGTGTTTTCGTCTTTCCATACAAAGGATTTTTCATCTCCAAAGGTTGTGAGTTGTGTGATTTCATTATTATCCTGGTCTAGGGTATAAATATATGATATATATTTATTTTCATCAAGGTCTATTTCACTTAGAACAAATCCTGTATAGGAACCCTTTGGTGAAAACTTAACATTTGACAAAAACTTATATTTAGTAAAGTCATCTAACAATAATCTATTCATTTTATCCCTCCATTTCAATATTTCATACTTTTATAACTATCTAAGCTTATAATGACTGGACTATGAAAGTCAGTCTTTCTTTGATTTAAATACTCAAATATTTTTTTTACCTAGAGAAGTAAAACTTATGGAGTAATTAATATATAGATCATAGTCTATTAATCCTAGATATTTTAAATATTTATAATAGAAGTAAAAGAAGTCAGGATTAGTAGGAAATATGTTATTTATTTTGTATTCTTTATTTGCCTTTAAAGTAGAAATACTTTGAGAAAACAATTCCTTTGATTTTTCATAATGGTCAGTCTCATATTTATCTAGTACTTCTTTTGTAAAGTCCTTACTCCATAGATATTTAAACAATAGATTATATTTTTCCTCATCGCTTAATCTTAGGAAAATTATACCCTTTTCAGTAAGAATTAAATTGTTATTTTCTATTTTCAATATTCCTAATTTTAAAGAAATAAAATAGAAAAAAAATGTATTAAAGGGAAGTCCCTTTGATTTGGAGCTGATTTTTTTTAAACTTATTTTTGACTCTAATAAATCATTAATTTCTAATAAATTTTTTTTCTTTTAATAAATTTAGTTTTTGCAGTTAAATCCAATGGTGATTCTCCAGCATAAATAATAAACCTTTCGTAATCCATAATAGTATTTAAGGCATCATCATTAAGTTTAAAGGATATTAGTGAAACAAAATCCTTGTCTATTTTAAATGTATCATTGGATTTTAGTTTATTCATATAATGAAATCTATTTTACTAATATTTAAAATATTAATATATGAATCCTTGTATTGAGAATCCATATTACTTAGAAACCTTAAATAGTTTTTTTAAGGTATTGATATATGAATTTAGCTCTCCCTGTGAGCTTATAAAATTATCCTCTATAGCATCATTAAAAAAACTTCAAAATCTAATTCGTCTAAATTATAAAGGGTTAAATCTCTTTCAGATAAATTATATTCAAATAGATTTACTAAATTAGATAGGTGCTTTTTAATTTTTAAATCACTTTCCTTATTTATTAAATACCCTTCAAACTCTTCCAATTCATCGAATAAATAGGAGTGAATATCTCCATTTATCTCTAATATATTTAATATGGATTCATTATAGATTTTATAAAGGTTCAAAGAATGGATTTTTAAATATTTTTTTCATAGTTAATTCAGGGTCTTCTTTTCTAAGATTATTAAAATCAATTAATAATTCTTCTAAAAATAAAGGTTTAATAGATGAAGGGAGATAACTAATATCACCTATAAAACCATAATCATCTAAAATCTTTCCTATTCTTGCAAATAGAAATTCACCTTCATCTATCGTATCATTAAGATGAGGTTCCAATAGTTTGTAGTCCTTGTTACTAAGAACATCCCTTACATATATATATTCATTTTATATTCTAATATTTGAAAATAGATACATATGATGTTATTTTTCCTTTTAAGATCTTCATTTCTACTGCTGTTAATAGGGAAGATTTCTCTTCAATAAATTTTTCAAGGAAAGTTTTTCCGTCTTTATCAATATAATCTATAGAAAGCCAAATATTAAAAGTAAATCTACTACTATCATCCTTAAGATAAGGATAAACATAGTCTAACTCATTTAATAATTCTTCAATATCTATCTGAGAATTAGCATAATTTATAAGTTTATTAGTTATATCTATATCTATTTTTGTAATTCTATATATCTTAATTTTTGCATAGTTTCCTCCTTAAGACAGTTACATTCATAAACATTATACACTATTATACTATTTATATATATAAATTAAATAGCATTTAGATAATAAGACTTTAATTAACAATATTCTCCACAAATGCATCAGTGATATAAACAGTTTTCCACAGAGTTATACACATTATCCACAGACTCTTGAAAAGTTATTCACAAAGAATTAACATAAGAAAATTTATAATTGTGGAATAAATATTAGTTTTAATGTTTGAAACTCATATACATATGGGTATCATAATAACAAAGAATATAAGTTTTACTTATATGAAAGGAGTTGGGTTTATGAACATGAATTATGCAGGCAAAAATATGGAGGTAACAGATGCTTTAAGAGAAGTAACCGAGAAGAAATTGAGTAAATTGGACAAATATTTTCAAAAGGACATTGAGGGTAATGTTACATTTAGTACCCAAAAGAATAGAAAGATTATCGAGGTTACCATAAACCTACCAGGTACTATTATTAGGGCAGAAGAATCAAGTGATGATATGTATACTTCAATTGATAAGGCTGTAGATGTTTTAGAAAGGCAAATAAGAAAATATAAGACTAAACTACAAAAAAAAGATATCAAAATGGAGAAACTATCAGATTTGAAAATGTAATGCCATTGCCAGCTGAAAAGGACGAGGATAAACCAAAGCTAGTAAAGAGGAAAAAAATTTGGATTAAAGCCAATGTCCTATGAAGAAGCAATACTGCAAATGGAACTACTTAGACATAATTTCTTCGTCTTTATGGATGCAGATACCGACGATGTAAGTGTGGTCTATAAAAGAAAAGATGGAAATTATGGATTAATAGAACCGCATATTTAACATATAATAAAAGTTGTAGCCTAGGCTACAGCTTTTTTTTATTTGTCTATTGGTTTACATAGGTTATCATTAATGATAAAATATAGTAGGTTTATAATGTGAAAGGTGGTTAAAGATAATGGCAGGAATTTTTGAAAAGATCTTTGGTACTTATAGTTCAAGGGAACTAAAGAAAATATCAGATTTAGTAAATCGAATATTAAGTTTAGACTCATATATGCAAAATTTAACAGATGAACAACTTAAGGAAAAGACTATAGAATTTAAAAATAGATTAAATAAAGGTGAAACCCTTGATGATATCTTACCAGAAGCTTTTGCAGTAGTTAGAGAAGCTTCCCATAGGGTACTAGAAATGAAACATTTTAAGGTACAATTAGAGGGGGGTATAATATTACATCAAGGTAGAATTGCAGAGATGAAAACAGGTGAAGGAAAGACTTTAGTAGCCACTTTACCTGCTTATTTAAATGCTCTTACAGGTAAAGGAGTTCACATAGTAACAGTTAATGATTATTTAGCAAAAAGGGATAAAGAGTGGATGGGAAGGGTATATGAATTCCTTGGTTTGTCCGTAGGATGTATAGTCCATGGAATTTCTAATTCTGAGAGAAAAGCAGCTTATAATGCTGATATAACTTATGGAACTAATAATGAATTTGGTTTTGATTATTTAAGGGATAATATGGTAATTTACAAAGAAGAAATGGTACAACGTCCATTATATTTTGCAATAGTAGACGAAGTAGATAGTATTTTAGTAGATGAAGCTAGAACTCCACTTATTATATCTGGAGCTGGAGATAAATCTACAGAACTATACAATATTGCCGATAACTTTGTAAGAACTTTAAGTGGAAGAATTGTAAGCCCAGAAGAAGGTAAAATAGATCCCTTTGATAGAGAAATAAAAGAAGAAAAGGTGGATTTTCTAATAGATGAAAAGTCTAAAGCCTGTTCCCTTACAGAAAAAGGTACAAAGAAAGCAGAATCATTCTTTGGTATAGAAAATTTAGCAGATATGGAGAATATGGAAATAGCTCACCATATTAATCAGGCATTAAAAGCTAGAAACATAATGAAAAGAGATATAGACTATGTAGTAAAAGATGGAGAAGTAATAATAGTAGATGAGTTTACTGGAAGATTAATGTATGGAAGAAGATATAGTGATGGTTTACATCAAGCAATAGAAGCTAAAGAAAAACTAAATATAAGATCTGAATCTAAGACTTTAGCTACTATTACATTCCAAAATTATTTTAGAATGTATAAAAATTATCAGGAATGACAGGTACAGCAAAGACAGAAGAATCAGAGTTTAGAGAGATTTATGGTATGGATGTTGTGGAAATCCCAACTAACAAACCTGTAATTAGACAGGATTTACCTGATGTAGTATATAAAAGCGAAGAGGCCAAGTTTAGAGCAGTAGTTGAAGAAATAAAAGCAAGACATAAAACAGGTCAACCTATATTAGTAGGGACTATTACCATTGAAAGATCTGAATTATTGAGTAAAATGTTGAAAAAAAGAAGGAGTTCCCCCATGAAGTACTAAATGCCAAACAACATGATAGGGAAGCTGAGATTGTAGCCCAAGCAGGAAGATTTGGAGCAGTTACCATAGCTACTAATATGGCAGGTAGGGGGGGTACAGATATTGTTTTAGGAGGAAATCCTGAATATTTAGCTAAATTGGAAATGAAGAAAAAAAGGTTATAGTGATGAAATTATAAACCAAGTAGATGGATTTTCTGACACACAAGACCAAGAAATACTAGATGCAAGAAAACTGTATGAGGAACTAGTGACAAGATATAAAAAAAAGAGACAGATGGGGAACAAGAAAGGGTAATCAAAGCAGGAGGTCTCCATATAATAGGTACAGAAAGACATGAATCTAGGAGAATTGATAATCAATTAAGAGGGCGTTCTGGTAGACAAGGGGGGGACCCTGGTAGTTCTAAATTCTATATTTCATTAGAAGACGATTTAATGAGATTATTTGGTGGAGAAAGATTACAAGGTTTAATTGAGACTATGAATATGCCAGATGACGAACCTTTAGAACATGGACTTTTAACTCGAACCATAGAAGGAGCTCAAAAGAAGGTAGAAGGAAACAACTTTGCCATTAGAAAACATGTATTAAAATATGATGATGTAATGAATATGCAAAGGGAAGTAATCTATGGAGAACGAAGAAAGGTATTAGAGGGAGAAGATTTAAGAGAACATATATTTAGTATGATAAAAGCTTAATAGAGTTAGGAGTTGAGCTCTATACTAGACAATCCAATTATCCAGAAGAATGGGATTTTGAAGGTCTAGAAAATTATTGCATTAAGATATTTGGATTTGAAGAGGGTTTCTTAGAATTTAAAGATATTGAATCTTTAACTAAAGAAGAGCTCATTAAAGATATATTAACTAAAGCTGAAGAAAAATATAAATTTAAAGAATCAGAATTTGGTGAAGAAAGATTTAGAGAAGTTGAAAGGGTGGTTTTACTACAAGTAGTAGACTCAAAATGGATGGATCATATAGATGCAATGGATCAATTAAGACAGGGTATAGGACTTAGGGCCTATGGTCAAGAAGATCCAGTAAGGGCATATCAAATAGAAGGATTTGATATGTTTGAAGAGATGAATCATTCTATTTGGGAAGATACTGTTAGATTTTTATTTCATGTACAAAGTCCAGAAAAAGTAGAACGAAAAAGAGTAGCAAGACCTATTACTCCAAATAGAGAAGAAGGAAATAAACCTATAATAAAAGGGGGGGAGAAAATAGGTAGAAATGATCCTTGTCCATGCGGAAGTGGTAAAAAGTATAAAAAAATGTTGTGGCCGTAATTAATGGTAAAATGATAAAGTATTTATTATAAGTTGCAAAAGGAAGTGATTTAATGGTAGATATCAATATAAATAAGGAAAAGTTAAGGGAAATAAGGTCTATGGTTGAAGAACTAGGGGGGGTGTCTCTTTGACTTAGATAGTCTTAGAAAAAAAAGTAGAAGAAAATGAGAAAGAATCTTATAAATCAGATTTTTGGGATGATATAGATAGAGCCCAAAGGATAATGCAGGAAACTAAGAGATTAAATAATGAAATAAAAAGATACGAATATTTAATAGATGCTATTGAAGATTTAGAAGTTTTAATAGAGCTTATTATAGAAGAAGAGAGTTATGAAGAATACAGAGAAGTAGATAGGTCATTAAATAAGATAGCTAAAGAAGCTGAAGCATTCAAACTTTCCACTTTATTAAGTGGAGAGTTTGATAAAAACAATGCAGTTTTATCTATCCATTCTGGGGGGGCAGGTGGATTGGAAGCCCAAGATTGGGCAGAAATGCTTTTAAGAATGTATAGAAGATGGTGCGAAAGTAAAGGATATGAAGTAACAACCTTGGACTTACTTCCAGACACTGAGGGAGGAATTAAATCCGTTACCCTATTAATCAAAGGTTTTAATGCCTATGGGTATTTAAAAAGCGAAAAAGGCGTTCATAGACTTGTAAGGATTTCCCCCTTTGATTCTTCAGGGAAAAGACATACATCCTTTGCCAGTGTAGATGTATTTCCAGAATTAAATGATAATATAGATATTGAAATAAATGAGAAGGATTTAAAAATAGACACCTATAGATCTTCAGGTGCTGGAGGGCAACATGTAAATACAACAGATTCAGCCATAAGAATTACTCATTTACCAACAGGTGTAGTAGTACAATGTCAGTCAGAAAGATCACAACATACTAATAGAGAAACTGCTATGAATATGTTAAAAGCAAAATTAATTCAACTTAAAGAAGAAGAAAAGAAGGAAAAGATTGAGGATTTACAGGGAAACTATTCACAAATTGCTTGGGGATCTCAAATTAGATCCTATGTCTTCCATCCTTATAGTATGGTGAAGGATCATAGAACAGATGTAGAAGTAGGGGGGGATGTTTACAGAGTAATAGATGGAGATCTAGATGAATTTATAAATGAATATTTAAAACAAAAAGCCCTTTCTTAGAAGGGCTTAAATGTGATTATTCAAAAAAACATTTAAGAAAAAGAAGGATTTTTAAATTATATGTAGAATATTATAAAAGTTAGGATTAATGGAAAGGATAGATATTTGTGGACATATTAAAAATTTTATTAGATGAATTTAAATTAAAGGAAAGGCATATACAAAATGTAGTGGAATTATTAGATGAGGGTAATACTATACCCTTTATAGCAAGATACAGAAAAGAACAAACAGGTGAAATGCAGGATAGTGTTATAAGGGACTTATCCATTAGATTGGATTATTTAAGAAATTTAGAAATTAGGAAAGATGAAGTAATAAGACTAATAGATGAACAAGATAAATTAACGGAAGAGTTAAGAAAAGATATAGAAAAAGCAACAACTCTTCAAAGAGTTGAAGATCTATATAGACCTTATAGAAAAAAAGAGGAGAACGAGGGCTACTGTTGCTAAGGAAAAAGGATTAGAAGGATTGGCTACTATAATATTAGAACAAAAAAATAGAAGAAGAAGAGTTTGAAAAAGAGATTATAAGCTATATAAATGAAGAAAAAGATGTAAATAACAGAGAAGAAGCATTGCAAGGAGCCATGGATATTATAGCAGAAATTGTATCAGATGATCCTAGTTTTAGACAGAAAATAAGGGAAAATATTTTTAAAGAGGAATTATAGTATCTGAAGGAATAGATAAAGAGGAAAAATCTGTTTATGAGATGTATTATGATTATAAGGAACCAATAGAGTCCATAGCAAATCATAGAATTTTAGCTATGAATAGAGGTGAGAAAGATAAAAAAACTAAGAATCAGTATATACATAAATGAAGAGGATATGATTAAGCTTATAAATGAAGATATGAAATATATACAGATTATCCTATGACTAAATATTTACAAATGGCTATAGAAGATGGATATAAACGATTATTATATCCATCTATAGAAAGAGAAATAAGAAATAATTTAACTGAAAGGGCAGAAGATGATGCCATTAAAGTATTTTCTATGAATTTAGAACCACTACTTATGCAACCACCTATTAAAGGGAAAACTGTAATGGGTATAGATCCAGGTTTTAGGACAGGTTGTAAAGTGGCCATTACAGATGAAACGGGGGAAACTACTAGACTATACTACGGTATATCCAACAGCACCTCAAAATCAGGTGGAAAAAAACTAAGGAAATACTAAAAAAAATTAATTAAAAAGTATGGAGTAGATATAGTTGCCATAGGAAATGGTACAGCTTCTAGAGAAACTGAAATGGTTGTTGTAGAGACTTTGAAGGAATTAGAAGAGGGCATATCCTATATAATTGTAAGTGAAGCAGGAGCATCAGTATATTCTGCATCAGAGGTGGGGGGGATTAAGGAATTTCCAAATTTAGATGTAACCATTAGAGGGGGGGCTATATCCATAAGTAGAAGATTACAGGATCCTTTGGCAGAACTAGTAAAGATTCATCCAATGCATATAGGAGTAGGGCAATATCAACATGATTTAAATCAAGGGAAATTAAATGAAGCGCTAACAGGTGTAGTGGAAGATTGTGTAAATAGGGTAGGTGTAGATTTAAATACGGCTAGTTCTTCTTTGCTCAATTATGTAGCTGGTATTTCCACAAGGGTTGCCAATAATTTAGTTAGCCATAGAGAAGAAAAGGGCAAATTTAAAACAAGAAAGGAGTTATTAAAAGTAAAGGGATTAGGACCTAAGACATTTGAACAATGTGCTGGATTTTTAAGAATTTCAGAAGGGGGGGAAAATCCTTTAGATAACACAGGGGGGGTTCATCCAGAATCCTATGATATTGCATCTAAAATTTTAGAAATGGATTATAAAAATGCAAATATAGAAGAACTCTCTAAATCATTAGACGTAGGTAAACCAACTTTATTGGATATAATTAAAGAGTTAGAAAAACCAGGTAGAGATCCTAGGGATGAAATGCCAAAACCAATACTTAGACAGGATATATTGGATATAGAGGATTTAAAAATAGATATGACTTTAAAGGGGGGGACAGTTAGAAATGTAGTGGACTTTGGAGCTTTTGTGGATATAGGGGGGGTTAAAGAAGATGGACTAGTCCATATATCCCAACTATCAAATAAATTTATAAAACATCCTAAAGAAGTAGTTACAGTAGGTGATATAGTTGAAGTTAAAATAATAGATATAGATAAGACTAGAGGAAGAATATCGCTTAGTATGAGGGATTTATAGTAAAGGAGCGTGGGATAGTATGGGGATAAGCGTGAGGTCATAACAGATCTAGCAACTCAGGAATATATAAATATTTTATTTAGTTTATCAGAATCTATTTTTCATGACTTCAAGAATATCTTAGCAACTATATCAGGGTTATCTCAATTATCGGCTTTAGATGTGCAGTCTAATGAAGTTAGAGAAAATTTAAATACTATTAATAAAGCCACCTTTGAGTGTAGAGATGTTATCGATAGATTTTACAGCTTTATTAAAGGATATGATACTGACTATAAAGAGAATATAGTTTTGGGAAAAATTATACTAAATTCATTAGACATGATAAAGCATAGATTAAGCTCCATAATAAAACAGGGGGGGAGAAATAGAACTAAATTTAAATATAAATTCTTTAAATAAAATATACTGCAATGAATATAGGATGAAACAAGGAATTTTAAACATATTATTAAATGCCATAGATGCTATGGACGAATCTGGTGGTATATTAGAAGTCAACTTATATGAGGAAGATGAAAACATGGTTTTAGAAATAATAGATACAGGAATAGGAATATCAAAAGAAAATTTAGATAAAATATTTTTATGTAATTTTACTACAAAAGGTGAAAAAGGTACAGGGCTAGGTCTTAAGATTTCAAAAGATGTATTTGAAGATCACGGTGGAAAAATATTCGTTGAAAGTAAACTGGGGGGGTCAGGAACTAAATTTACAATTATATTACCTACATCAGAAATTAATTCTGTTGATGTATTAGAAAGAAACATATATAATAATTAGAGAAGCGAAAGAATAAGGGGGAAGAAATATGTTACTTATAAAAAAAATGGACTTATTTATACTATGAAAGATGAAGTAATAGAAAATGGCTCTATATTAATTGAAGATGGTAAAATTATGGAGGTAGGGAAAGATATTATTGCACCTTTAGATGCAGAGGTAATAGATGCAGAAGGTAGAATGATAACCCCCAGGTTTTATAGATGCCCATTGTCATCTAGGTATGTGGGAAGAATCCATAGGTTTTGAAGGAAGCGATGGTAATGAAGTTACAGATCCTGTTACACCACAATTACGAGCCATAGATGCTATTAATCCCATGGATATATCCTTTGAAGAAGCTTATCAAGGAGGAGTAACTACAGCTATTACGGGACCTGGTAGTGCTAATGTAATTGGTGGTACTTTTGCAGCTATAAAGACTTATGGGCATAGGATAGATGATATGATAGTAAAGGAACCTATTGCTATGAAAATAGCTTTTGGTGAAAATCCTAAGAGAGTATATAATTCTCAGAAAAATCTCCTATGACCAGAATGGCTACTGCTGCCATATTTAGAGAGACACTATATAAAGCTAAAGCATATTTAGAAAAAAAAGGAAAATGCAGAAGATCCATCTAAGGCACCAGAATTTGATCTGAAGATGGAAGCTTTGATTCCAGTACTTAAAAAAAGAAATACCAGTAAAAGCCCATGCCCATAGGGCAGATGATATATTTACTGCTCTTAGACTAGCCAAAGAATTTGATATAGATATTACCCTAGATCACTGTACAGAAGGACATTTAATAGCTGAAGACTTAGTTAAAGAAAATAAAGGGGGGGCCATAGTGGGGGGGCCTACTTTAGGAAATAGATCTAAATTTGAGCTAAAAAAACAAGACCTTTGATACGCCAAAGGTATTAAATGAGGCAGGAGTAAAAATAGCTATAACAACAGATGCACCAGTTATTCCGTTACAACATTTATCCTTATGTGCAGGACTTGCTCATAAAGCAGGATTAGATGAAATGGAAGCACTAAAAGCCATAACTATTAATCCAGCAGAAATCGTAGGATTAGATGATAGAATTGGAAGTATAGAAAATGGAAAAGATGCAGATATAGTTATTTTTGATGGCAACCCTATTAAAGATGTAGATTTTAAAACCTATATAACTATAATCAATGGAAAAGTAGTTTATAGGAGATAGTAAAAAAATAATT
>JMBV01000164.1_pt1 | contig 25267 bp, 46 predicted proteins | sample 616531 | NCBI WGS metagenome assembly JMBV01 (sample SAMN02727904, study PRJNA239997) | anaerobic digester metagenome | biome: anaerobic digester; isolation source: mesophilic anaerobic digester inoculated with municipal waste water sludge... | place: Germany: Bielefeld University, CeBiTec ...
TGCCTTAGGTCAATTTGGACTAAAATTTGATGTTCTTAATAACTTACCATTTTATTCAAAGGGACTTGGTTGGATTATTCCAGCAGTTGTCGGTGCAATAGCAGGATTTATTTATGGAAATTTAACAAATAAGGGATTTGAGGGGGGGAAATATATTTTAGAATCTAAATAAAGAAGAGTATATGAAATCAGGTACAATTTTTATATAATAATTCTAATATACAATAAAATAAAAATGCACTTCCTTTGAAGTGCATTTTTTTTAATATTTAATAAATTTTGAACCAGGTACTCCACAAATACTACATTTTTCTGGAACACTTTTTTTCGATATTTCCACATATAGGACATAAGTAATAAGATACTTCTTCTGTTTCATCAATATTTTCTAAAGCTTCCTTATATAGTTTAGCATGTACTTTTTCAGCTTCCATAGCATAAGTAAATGTTCTAACAGCTGCTTTATTTCCTTCAGCTTCAGCTTGTTCAATAAACGGTGGATACATAGTTTCAAATTCATAAGTTTCCCCCCCATTTATACCATCTTGAAGATTCTCAGCAGTTGTTCCTATTTTTCCTGCAACTTCAAAATGTTTAAGGGCATGTATAGTTTCAGCATCTGCAGCAGCTTTAAATAATTTAGCTGCATTAGTTTTTCCCTCAGCTTCAGCTTTTTTTTGCATAAGCAGTATACTTTCTATTTGCTTGAGATTCACCAGCAAATGCATCCATTAAATTTTTAATTGTTTTGTTTTCTGACATTTAAAATCTCCTCCATATTTTATATTGTAAATAGGCTTAATTAGCCATATTGTTACCTTGTTTAATACATTTTGGGCAAAGACCATTGAAATATATATTTTTATCACTTACTTTAAAATAACTTAAATCCTCAGACTCCAAAGAATCTATATTAATTTTAAAATCATATATATCTCCACAAGATTCACATTTAAAATGTCCATGGGTAGTTGTGTCTATATCATATCTAGTTTCATTTTCATCTATGGTTATTAATTTAACTAAACCAGCATCTATTAAAGTATTTAAAGTATTATACACAGTGGTCTTCGATAAAGTGGGGATTTCCTTATGAAGAACAGTGTATATTTGCTCCACAGTAGGATGACATCTATTATTAACTAGATATTCTAAGACCTTAAGTCTTTGATGAGATAGACGAATATTTTTATCTTTTAATTTATTTGATAAGTCTTCAAAGGTTATTTTCAACTTATTCACGTCCTCGATTTTAAAATGAATTAATTATTAGTTTGTAATGACTACAATATAATTATAAACTTGAAGGGAAAAATTGTCAAGTATAAATTAATAATTGCTTTTCATTTAAAGTTAAATCGTGGTATAATATTATGGTTTTTAAAGAATAGCAAGGGGGTTAAATATGGATATTTCATGGTATACATCAGCAATATTGACAATATTATTATGGGGGGGAATAGCTGATATCTTTTATAAGAAAGGTACAGATCCTAAAGATAGATATAGCCATTTAAGGATTGTGATTATGGTAGGTTTAGTTATGGGAATACAAGCTTTTTTTTGAACTAGGTAAGATGAGTTATGAATTTTCACCTATAAATATTTTAAAATATCTGCCAGTTTCATCTATGTATATATTATCTATGACATTGGGGTATATAGGTCTTAGATATTTAGAGGTTTCTATTAATTCACCTGTAAGCAATACTTCAGGAGCCATAGCTGGAATACTTGCTTTTATTGTTTTAGGAAAGACTATGAATGCTTGGCAATTAATTGCAGTGTCAATGATTACCATTGGACTTATAGTCATTGGAATAATAGAGAGAAATTTTGCAGAAGAAGAGAGAAAACAAAATAAGATGGATGTAGATAAGAAATATAAGCTAGGTGCTTTAGCCCTTAGTTTCCCAATACTTTATGCAATAGTTGACGCATTGGGAACCTTTTTAGATGATGTTTATCTCAGTAATCTAATGAGCCCAGAGGAAGCCTTAATTTCCTATGAACTTACATTTCTTTTATGTGGGATTTTAGCATTAATTTATATTATCTTTATTAAGAAGGAGAGATTTAGGATACTTCAGGAAAAAGATAAGATATTTGCAGCGATATTTGAGACCTTTGGCCAATTTTTTTTATGTTTATGCATTAAATACAAATTCTGTTGTGGTGGCACCTATGATTGCCAGTTATAGCATTGTTTCCGTTGTTTTAGGGAGAATATTTCTTAAGGAAAAATTAACATATAAGCAATATATAGTAATTGGCTTTGTTATGTTAGGTGTGTTTATCCTTGGGTTTTTTTGAATAAAAAAAAGCAAAAGGCTAATCCTTTTGCTTTTAGTAGTCCTTATTATATCCACCACGAAATTGTAATACAGGTAAAACAAATAAAAATCCAACACCTTTTTTTATTATCAATATCTAAAATATTACTAATTCTATTAACAGCTTCATTTAAGACATTTTCATTTTTAATTACACTTATGATGGTTTTATTATATGGTTTATTTTCATTTAAAATATTTTTAAGACTGGCAAATATATTTTCATCAGCATTGTGCTCTAATAAAACCTTACCCATACCAACGCTATCAAAGGTTGTAGCTCCTACTTCTAGTTCATATAATGTTTCTAAAATAATATCTAGCTTTTCCGTTTTATTTAATACTAAAATAATGCATACATGTCTATTCCCCTCGTTAAAGTATAAATCTTCTGATTTTTCTATAACAATTTATTATATCAAATAATAAGTACTATATCAATAAAATTACAAAAAAAAGTTGCAAAAAGAATAAAATAGGAATATAATTTATTATTGTGAGAGAAAAAGGGATAAATTTGTTATTAAATGGGCCTAAAGGCTCATTTTGTATTTAAAATAAATTATTAATAAAATATAGAGGTGGATTTTTTTTATGCATAATTTGTATTATGTAGCAATTATTATTTTAATGGGAATGATAATGGCAAGATTAGTTTCAATGCTAAAACTTCCCAATGTTACTGGATATTTAATAGCAGGTGTGTTAATTGGACCTTCACTTCTTAATTTAGTACCTCGTGAAATAAGTACTAATTTAGGGATAATATCAGAGGCTGCCTTAGGTTTTATTGCCTATAGTATTGGTAGTGAAATTAACTTTAATCATTTAAAAAAAGGTAGGAAAATCACTTATAACCATAACATTTTTTTGAAGCTGTATTTCCAATAGTTTTAGTTACGTTAACTATGATATTTGTATTTAAACAACCTATATCCTTTGCTCTTGTAATAGGAGCAATTGCTTCAGCCACTGCTCCAGCTTCTACTATTATGATTATTAAGCAATATAAAGCAAAGGGGCCAGTTGTTGATACATTATTACCAGTTGTTGCTATGGATGATGCTATAGCCATAATATCCTTTGGAGTTGCCTTTACAATTGCAAAATCCTTTATGAAAGTAGGAGTGGAGTTTTCCATAGTACAGGCCATATTTATGCCAATATGGGAAATACTACTTGCTTTAATAGTTGGTTTTATTTTTGGATTTATATTATGTTATATGATTCCTAAAATTAAAGGTGAAGATGAACTACTAAGTGCAGTCATAGTTAGCCTATTTATGGCCATCGGATTTGCCGAATTTTTAAATGTTTCTACCCTTTTAGTTTGTATGATGGTAGGTATTACTGTTTCTAATTTAGCTCACAATAGTATTAGGGCTATAAGCATTATTAATAGAATAACACCACCAATATATATTGCATTTTTTTTACTTTAGCAGGAGTAGAATTAGATCTAGGAGTACTTAGATATGCAGGATTAATGGGAATAGGATATGTAGTTGTAAGATCCTTAGGAAAGGCTATAGGGGGGGCATCTATTGGAGCCAAATTAACCAATGCTGATAAGATGGTCCAAAGATATTTAGGGCTGACTTTATTGCCTCAGGCAGGAGTGGCCATAGGACTATCCATGATAGCTCAAACAGTAATGCCAGAGTTTGGAACGACTATAAGGACTATAATTTTAGCATCAACGGTAATATATGAGCTAATAGGCCCTGTTATTGCTAAAACCGCTTTAGTAAAAGCAGGAGAAATAAATTTAAAGGGATTGGCTTAAGAATATAATAAATAATCTGAGTTTTGATTATATAATTCATGAGATTCATAAGTAATAAGGTTGAAATGATAAATAAAAACTATAAGCCATAAGGGTAAGTAGTATAATTAATCATTTTGACCTTATTTTTTTTATAATGTATGAAAGGTAAAAAGATACCAAGTTTTAAATTTTTAGACCCTTCAAATCATGTAATATATTTAAGTATTTTTTTCAAAGTTCATACCTCTAAGATTATGCATTGGATGTATTTGAGAGGACAAATGTACTTAAGATTGACAAACCTTAGACATGTAATATAATATACTAAAGTAGTAACATTAAATTTGACAATATTTCATAATATTAGGGGGGGGAGTACTGATGAAATTATTAATAGTTGATGATTCTAAATTTTCTCAAATAGTTGCTTCTAATCTATTTAAGAAGATTGATGAAAATGTAGAAATAATTTTTGCTAATGATGGTAAAGAGGGATTTGAAAAATATAAAGATAATAAGCCTAATTATTCAATTATAGATTTATTGATGCCTAAATTAAATGGGAAAGAATTAATAAAATTAATAAAAGAATATGATAAAGATGCCAAGTTATTTGTAGTATCTGCTGATGTACAAAATAGTGTGAAAGAAGAAGTGTTATCATATGGGATAATGGGATTTATTAATAAACCTTTAAATGAAGAAAAGGTAAAATCAATATATGATATTATTAAAGGTGATAACAATGAAGGATAACAATTTAGCATACGATATATTAAAAGAAATTTTCAATATAGGTGTTGGTAAGGCTGCAGATATGCTCTCCCAAATGGTAAATAAAAAAAATATTATTAAATGTTCCCAGTATTAAAGTGATTGGGGTAAACAATGATGATATTAGCCTAGATAAATACTTTAATAAGGGGATAAAAGGAACTTTAATGGTATCCTCCATTTCATTTCAAGAAGAAATAAATGGAGAAGCAAACCTAATATTCCCAGCAGATAAAATGAGGAACATTATTAATTTTTGTATAGAAGAAGAGGAATCTAGTGCTAATGAAGACTTAGATTTTACAGATATAGACTTTGATATTATTAGGGAAATAGGAAATATAATTCTAAATTCAATAATAGGGGGGGAAATAGGAAATTTTTTTTAGATGTGAATTTAGAATATACCCTTCCTAGTGTAAAGATTTTTAAGGTAATAGATTTTGAAGAAGGAATTAAAAATAGAGAAGATATGCATTCATTATTATTAAGTATATCCTTTATAATAGACGATACTGAAATAGAGGGAGCTGTAATAATTAATTTTACCATTAACTCATTAAAGGATGTAATGGAAATAGTAAAGAAGATGGAAGAGGGTCTATATGGATAAATGTTCACTGAGTATTTTAGATAATATTACAGAAGGTATAGTAATATTAAATGATAAGTTAGAAGTTCTATTCTGGAATAAACATATGGAAAATATAATTAAATTAAAAAAAAGAACAAGTTCATGGTATTAGTATATTCAAGATATTTCCAAAACTAGATAAAAGTTATTTTAAAAATGCATTTAATTCTGCAATTCAAAATACTTATCAATACTTTTTTTTCTTCTAAGATACACAAAAATATAATATCAGATGAATTAGAGATTAATTTTAAAATTAATAAATTTGAAAATGAAGGAAAAAGTTGCCTAATGATTGAATTTATAGATATAACTAATCAATGCATAAGGATTAAGCAACTAAAAGAATATGTAAAGGAACTTTCATTATTGAACAAAAAAATTACAGGAAAAAGAAAAGGAAATTGAAAAATTAGCCTATTACGATAGTCTTACTAATGTAGGAAATAGAGCACTTTTTTTATTCTTTGTCTGAAAAGCTTTTAGCAAATGCAAAGCGCAATAATAGTATGTTAGGATTAATGTTTATAGATATAGATAATTTTAAAAATATAAATGATAAATATGGACATATGATAGGAGATAAGGTTTTAATTCAAGTGGCAAATATATTGACTGAAAGTGTTCGGGAAGCAGATATAGTAGCTAGACATGGTGGAGATGAATTTTTAATATTATTACCAGATTTAAAAAGCTATGACAGTTACAAAATCATAGCTAAAAGAATTGCAGATGCTAATAGAAAAATTAAAATCAGTGAAGATATTGAATTAAATATATGTTTAAGTATTGGTGTGGGTTTTTATCCTAAGGATGGAGCCACAATAGATGAATTAGTGTTAAAAGCTGATAAAGCTATGTATGGTGTAAAGAAAATGGGCGGAGACAAGTGTGCATGCTATACTTGTACAAATAGCAATAATAGAAAAGCTATATCTGAATAAAGTAGAAAAAACCAATGTAATACAATAGATATATTTAAGTTAAAGGATAATATAATACACAATATTTAGTATTATATTATCCTTTTAGTTATTATATATGTTAGTTTAAAAATTTTATACAGGGTATATTTAAAGAGGAGGAGGACAGAATATGTATCAACAAATTATTGTATTTATAGTAATAGGAGTTACATTAATTTTATTCATAGATGGCCGTATTAGATATGAATTTGTTTCTCTTTTAGGATTACTTATATTGGCCATTACTGGTGTTATTTCTATGGAAAATGCATTTTCAGGTTTTAGCCATCCTGCAATAATAACTGTTGCTTCTGTATTAGTTATTAGTAGTGCTTTAATAAAATCAGGGGTATTAGATTATTTAGTTATTTTTATAAATAAAGGTCCAGAACATATTTCATTTAAGATTATGAGTTTAATGCTTGTTACAGCTATTTTATCTGCATTTATGAATAATGTAGGAGCATTGGCTTTAGTTTTACCTATAGCTTTACGTGTATCCAAGGATAGTAAAAATTCACCCTCTAAATTTTTAATGCCAGTAGCCTTTGCATCCCTATTAGGAGGATGATGACACAAATTGGAACACCACCTAATCTAATCATTTCTAATTATAGAGCTGAAGTAAATGGTGCACCCTTTGCTTTTTTTTGATTTTACACCAGTAGGAATAGTTATAGTTACCATTGGAATTATATTTACAGCAATTTTAGGTTGGCGTTTGATTCCTAAACGAAAATCTCAAGGAGAAGAAACTTTATTTAATATTGAAGAATATTTATCTGAAGTAGTAGTTACAGAGAATTCTAAGATGCTAGGTAAAACATTAAGGGATTTCTATAAAATATATAAATTAGAAGTTAATGTTTTAAGTATAATAAGAAACAAACAAAAGATAATAGCACCTAATGCCAACGAACAATTATTAGTAGGTGATGTTTTACTAATTAAAGCTGATAGTTCTGAATTAACGGATTTAGTTAAAAGAACGGGTTTATCTCTTAAGGGAGCTAAATTGGACTATTTGGAATCTATACCATTTTTGAAATCAGATAATTTTGCACTAGTGGAAGTAGTATTAAGGGAGGATTCATTTTAATAGGAAGAACTGCCTTTGAAACTAAATTACGAAATCGATTTAATGTTAATTTAGTTGCAGTATCTAGAAAGGGTATATCTTCAGTAGTAAGATTAAAATCCTTTAGATTTAAAGCGGGAGATATATTATTAATGCAAGTGCCAGTTAGTATTCTTCAAGACACCTATTCTAAATTACGTTGTCTACCTCTTGCTGAAAGGGGGGGAGTCGGGATGGATGTAGGTAATAGTAAGAAAAAAACAATATCTACCATTAGTTATATTTACAATATCTATTATTGCTACAACTATTGGTATAGTTCCTGTACAAATTGCTTTTTCATTTGCAGCAGTATTGTTAGTATTATTAAAAATCATTACTCCAAGGGAATTTTATGATTCCATAGAATGGTCAACTATTCTAATGTTAGGCTCCTTATTGCCATTGGGAGATGCATTAAAAATTAGTGGAGGTTCTGACACCATTGCAAATGTATTAATGAAATTATCAATATACTTATCTCCACCTTTTATGGTAGTTATATTAATGGTATTGACTATGATATTGACAAATTTAATAAGTACTTCTGCCTCAGCAGTTTTAATGGGCCCTATTGCCCTTAGTTTGGCTAAATCTATGGGAGTTTCCCCCCCAGAACCATTGCTTATGAGTGTAAGTATAGCAGCATCTTCTGCATTTTTAACTCCAATAGCCCATCAATCCAATATGTTAGTTATGGGGGGGCCTGGTGGATATCGCTTTACAGATTATTGGCCTTTGGGATTACCATTATGTATTTTAGTTATAGTAGTAGGAGCACCATTGATTTTGCTTATTTGGCCTTTTTAAAGTAAAATAAGATAAAGTAGATTTGGAGGTAATATATATGACTGTAGAAAGTGTAAGGAAACATATTGAAGAAGCAGGCTATGATTTAAAAATCGTTGAATTTGATTCAAGTACAGCTACTGTGGAGTTAGCAGCTAAGACTTTGGGAGTAGAGCCTGCTAGAATAGCAAAAACCATGGCAATTAGACTAAAAGAAAGGGATATACTTATATTATCTAAAGGAGATGTAAAATAGATAATAGGAAATTTAAGGACTATTTTAAAGAAAAAGCTAGATTCATTAAGCCAGAAGATATAATAGAGGCCACAGGGCATCCAATAGGAGGCGTATGTCCCTTAGGTCTTAGCAAACCCTTAGATATTTATTTAGATATATCTTTGAAAGATTTTGATTATGTTTATCCAGCAGCGGGAGGACCTAATACATGCATAAAGATAGATGTAGATTACTTATATGAAATCGCTAAGGGTATATGGATAGATGTATGTAAAAAAAATAGATAAGGAGTAGTGGAAATGAACTGGTTTAAAAAAATTTTTCGCAGGTAGATATGGTGGAGATCAACTTTCCATGGCTTTAATTATTTTGTCATTGCTACTAACAATAATAGGCCAATTAACAAGATTTCCTTTATTAGTTTTTGTTAGTTACGTTCCTCTAGGCATAAGTTTATTTAGAATACTTTCAAAGAATATATCAAAACGTAGTATGGAAAATTACAAATTTGCAATATTTATGAGTCCTATTTATTCCAAATATAAGAATTTCCAAAATAGATTAAAAGATAGAAAGACCCATAGATTTTTTTTAAATGTCCAAACTGTAAAACAAAGTTAAGACTTCCTAAGGGAAAGGGTAAAATCATAATAACTTGTCCTAAGTGCAAAACAAAATTTACTAAAAGAACTTAATAGAATACTACTAATGAGGAGTTAATATTAGATGAATATATTTAAAAAGGTAGCAGGGAAAATTTTATACTTTATTGCACAAATAGTATCAGGAATTTTAGAAGGTTTAATTACATTAATTGAATTTATAGTTTCCTTTGTATTAAGTATAGCAAGGGGGGGGATAATTGGAATCTTAAGTATGGGTGGATGTTTATTGCTTTTTATTCTTGGCCCCTTTGGAATTGCTCTGTTGTTTCATCCGTTAACATTCTTGATGATACTTTTCTTTGTGGTTTTTCCAATATTAGGCACAAAGTTTATATCATATTTAAAATATTTAAAATACATAATAACTGAATATTTATTTGATCGTGCTAATTACCTTATTGAAGGAAAAGAAGGAGGATTTAAATCCTTTAATGAATATGGAAATAGATATAGAAGAATGGAAGAAGAAAGATGGAGAGAAGAGCAACAAAGGCGGCAAGCTGAGCAGCAAAGAGAGTGGGAAGAGAGATTTAGACAATGGAGTGAATATCAAAATTCCCAAAGAGGAAATAGTGGATACGGTGGCTATTGGAAATATGGTGGAAATACAGGATATAACAATGGTCAAAGCTATGTAAATCCCAGTATTGAGTTTAAAAGGAAATATGAAAAAAAGTTGTGATATGTTAGGTATAGACTATGGTTCAGACAAATATGAAATAAAATTAGCATATAGAAAAAAAAGCAAAAAAATATCATCCAGATTTAAATAAATCCCAGATGCCACAGAGATGTTTCAAAGGATAAATGAGGCATATGAATTTTTAAGTGACGAAAATATAGAAAGGTATAAAAATATTTCATAAAATTAGATAAAAGGTATATCTTTAATAAACTAAGGATATACCTTTTAATCTTTATATTCTTTGGGTATATGTAAATTAGGGCATTAAATATCCTTGTGAAAATAGGAATGGAGGGATAGAATGTTGTATGAAATTGTAAGCGACTTCCCAAATGAAATTATCTATGAAAAGGAGGGGGGGCCTTTTATTTCCCTTTATCAACCAACTCATAGACATAGACCTGAAAATAAACAAGATATTATTAGATTTAAAAATTTAGCTCAAAACATTGAAAATTCATTAAAGCAGAAATATGCTGAAAAAGAAATAAGTTTACTTATGAAGCCTTTTAATGAATTAGCTGAAAACAAATTATTTTGGAACCACACAACAGATGGTTTAGCTATTTTAGCTAGTAAAAGAAAATGTGTAGTTTATAAACTTCAACGCCCAGTAAAAGAATTGGCAGTAGTATCTGATAGTTTTCATATTAAGCCATTAATTAGGACTTTCCAATCTGCAGACAGATATCATCTTTTAGGTTTAAATAGAAAGATTTTTTTCCCTATATGAAGGAAACCGATATGGTTTTGAAGAAATAGAATTAGATTCAGATATACCAAGAACAGTAGAAGAAGTTTTAGGTGATGAATATAGAGAACCATACTTATCTCCAGGGGCCTATGGTGGAACATCTGGGCCTGCAATGTACCATGGACATGGAGGGAGAAAAGAGGAAATAGATAAGGATATAGAAAGATATTTAGATATATAGATAGATTTGTTTTAGAAAACTACTCACAACCTAGTAAAATACCTCTTATATTAGTAACACTTGATGAATATCATGGTATATTTAGAAATATAAGTCATAATCCATTTTTAATGGAAAAAGGTATAAAAATAGCATATGACACTTTAACAATGGATGAGTTGAGAGAAGCTGCATGGGAAGTAATAGAACCATTTTATCTTGAAAAAAAACAAACAAGTTATTAGAAAGATATGAGCTAGAAAGGTCAAAATTTTTAGGTTCAGAAGATTTGGCTCAAATAGCCAGGGCTGCATTGGAAAATAGGGTAGATACACTTCTTATAGAAGCTGATAGAATTAAACCTGGAAAAATCAATTGGGAAACAGGTGAATTAGAAAGAGGAGATTTAGAAGATCTAGATTTACATGATATATTAGATGATTTGGCACAAATGGTGTTTAAAAATAAAGGACAAGTTGTTGTACTTCCAAAGGAAAGAATGCCCAGTACAACAGGAGCAGTGGCCATATATAGGTTTTAAAAAAACAACGGAAATTCCGTTGTTTTTTTTCTTTTAAAATCCTTTGACAAATAGGACAAATTCCTATACAATTAACTTAATTTTAAAACAAATATAGAAACAAGCTCAATGAGGTGTTATTATGGATGAAAAGATTAGTCTTTATGGATTAGAGGAACATTTAATATTTTTTTTAATAAGATGTATGATATAGTAAGACTAGTAGATCCCTTAGAGAAAAAGTTGTAGAATACAAAGGATGTAAATCTAAGGATATAAATGAAGTTTGTTATGACTATTGGAGCAATGATAAAATATGTGATAATTGCATATCAATCCGCTCATATAACGAAGATAAAAGTTTTATGAAGATAGAGCAAGGTAAAGATATTATTATGATGGTAACTGCAATTCCTATTGAGACAACAGAAAAGCCAGTTATATTGGAATTGCTAAAAGATGCTACTGATAGCATGATGATTGGAATGGGAAATTATAGTGAAGGCAAGATGATGTATGATGTAGTTTCTAGTTTTAATGAGATGATAGTAAAGGATTCTTTAACCGCCATATATAATCGTCGATTTATAGAAGAAAGATTACCTGTAGATATTATAAAAGCAGTAGTCGATAATACACCTTTATCTGTAGTTTTTATAGATGTAGATAATTTGAAGGAAATAAATGATAAATATGGACATGATATTGGAGATGTTGTTTTGAGAGAAGTAAGCAAAACCATAGATAGCTGTATTAGATCCCATGATGACTGGGTAGCTAGATATGGTGGAGATGAATTTTTAATAAGTCTCAATAATACAAATGAAGAAGAGGCATCTAAAATCTGTTATAGAATAAGAGAAAGCGTAGAAAGAGTTAAGGTTTTGGCTTTAGATAAAGATATGAAAATTACTTTATCCTTAGGAATATATACAATGAAGGATGAAAAGTTAACTGCAGAAGAAATAATAAAACTAGCAGATAATAAAATGTATGAGGAAAAAAAAGAAAAAGGAATAAGAAAAGAAATAGCAATAGAGAAAAGTATAACCTAGGTTTTGATTATTAGGATATTTATTGACTATATAATTATGATATTATATACTTATATAAACAAATCTAGTGCGTAGAAGTAGTAATTAAATAATCATGGTTTCAGCGAGTTGGAGTTGGTGAAAGCCCAATACCATATATTTAATGAATGGATCTGCAAAGAGTTTAGCGAAATAATTATAATTAGAGTAGCTAATACCGGGGGGGATTTCCCGTTATAGAAATAGAATATCTAGCTTAGGCTATGTATTTGGTAAGAGAGATTATCTTTTAGATAGTCTAATTAAGGTGGTACCGCGAATAAAGTCTTTCGTCCTTATATAGGATGAAGGGCTTTTTTTTAAATTTATAAAATAAAGGTGGTGAATAGAATGTTGTGAACAGTAGATGTAGATGAATATTATTGGCAAACTAAAATAATAAAAGGAGAGATTTATGATGAATTTAAAAAAACAATATTGTTACAACATTACTATTGGCCATAGGATTTATTTTACACTACATTACTCCAGGAATCTTAGGAGGAATGAAATTTGACTTTCTTTTAATTTTTATAATTATTTCTCTATTAATAAATCGGAAATTTGGAAACGCCATATTAACAGGATTATTGGGAGGAATTCTCTCAGCAATGACAACCACATTTCCAGGGGGACAAATACCTAACATTTTAGATAAAATAATAACATGTTTAGTATTATTTATTATTATTAGGATCTTTTATAGATTTAGCAATAATATTATAATAGTAGGATTTATTGGAGGATTAGGTACATTAATTAGTGGAACAGTATTTTTATTATCTGCTAAACTTATTGTAGGGTTACCAGCACCTATATTCGCATTAATAATTACAGTAGTATTACCAACTGTTCTAGTAAATGGAATAGGTACAGCTTGCGTTTATAAAGTGGTAAAGACAGCATTAAGATCTTCAGGATTTGCAATAAATTAGGATAATAGTTATTTATATTATTTGGAATTTTTACTAATATAAGTATATTTGTTGAAATAATAGTATAATAGAATTATGATATATATAAGACAAGTTATTAATGGAGGGATATAAATGTACAGTTTTATGAATGATTACAGTGAAGGTGCTCACCCTAGGATTTTAGATTTATTAAGCAAAATTAATTTTGAACAAAATGAAGGCTATGGATTAGATATTCATAGTGAAAAAGCCAAAACATATATAAGAAACTTAATTCAAAGAGAAGATGCAGATATTCATTTTATTTCAGGAGGTACTCAAACTAATCTTATTGCAATATCATCATTTTACGTCCTCATCAATCGGTAATTGCTGCAGATACAGGACATATAGTAGGTCATGAAACAGGAGCAATAGAGGCTACTGGGCATCAAGTAATAACTGCACCTGGAGTTGATGGTAAACTTACTCCAGATGCCATACAAAAAGCACTTGACTTAAACTCAGAAGAATACACTACACAGCCTAAGATGGTATATATATCTAATTCTACAGAACTTGGAACTATTTATACTAAAGCTGAATTGACAGCTATCCATGATATATGTAAAGAAAAAGGATTGATTCTATTTTTAGATGGAGCTCGCCTTGGTTCTGCATTAACTAGTAAGTCTAATGATTTAGAAATAAAAGATATTGCAGATTTAGTAGATGTATTTTATATAGGTGGAACGAAAAATGGTGCTTTACTTGGAGAGGCTCTTGTTATTTTAAGAGATGATTTGAAGGAAGATTTTCGTTACTTAATTAAGCAAAGAGGAGCTATGTTAGCTAAAGGTTTTGTTTTAGGAGTACAATTTGAAGCATTATTTGAAGATAATCTATTTTTTTTGAATTAGCTTCCCATGCAAATAAAATGGCAGAAAAAAAATAGCTGACATTTTTATAAAGCAGGCATCAAATTTTATACAGAGCCATGCTCTAATCAATTATTTCCAATAATCCCCCCAATAAGTTGATGGTAAAAATGTCAAAGGAGTTTGGATTTATTGAACAACAAAAAATAGATAAAGATAATACAGTTGTAAGATTCGTAACTTCTTGGGCAACAACAGAAGAAAGTGTAGATGCATTAAGAGATTTTTGAAAAATAATATATAAATATAATAAAAACCTGTATAAATTTATTTTATACAGGTTTTTTTATCTAGTTTGAATTATCAATAAATGCAAACTAGACAAAAAAAATAATTCTATATTATGATGAAATTATAAATTATAGATGAACTTGCATATTAATACTAGTAAAGGGGGTATTAAAATGTCAAAGATACAAAGAGAAAATTGGGGATCAAGAATAGGATTTATTATGGCTGCCGCTGGGTCAGCAGTTGGATTAGGTAATATTTGGAGATTTCCATATATGGCTGGTTCAAATGGTGGTGGTGCATTTATAATGATTTATATGTTTTTTTTCATTAGTAATAGGTATAAGCATTATGATTGCAGAGTTTGCCATTGGAAGGAGAACTAGTTTAGGTTCAGTGGGAGCATATAAAAGTATAAATATTAGATGGACTTTTGCAGGTGTCCTTGGAGTTCTTAGTTCCTTTTTTTATCATGGGATTTTATCCTGTAGTTGGTGGCTGGTCTATAGCATACATATTTAAATCAGCAACTGGTTTGCTATCTTCTTCAGTAGCAATAAAGGATATATTTGATAACTTTGTATCTAATCCAATAGAGCCATTAATATGGATAATTATATTTTTAGGCATAAATGCAGCAATAGTAGCTAAAGGAATTACGGCTGGAATTGAAAAAGCTAGTAAAATTCTTATGCCTATGTTATTTATACTTCTTGTATTGATCTCTATCCGTAGTATTACTTTACCAGGTTCTGAAGAAGGGCTTTCTTTTTTTTATTTGAGCCAGATTTTACCTCCCTTAAACAGGAGACATATCTAGCTGCTTTGGGGGGGCAATCTTTTTTTTCCCTTAGTTTAGGTATGGGTTGTATGATAACCTATGGAAGCTATTTAAATAAAAATGAAAATTTACCTACAAATGCATTAATAATTACTTTGATTGGAGCAGGGGGTAGCAATTTTAGCAGGTCTTGCCATATTTCCAGCTTTATTTGCCTTTGGTATGGAGCCAGAAGGAGGACCTGGATTAGTATTTGTAGTAGTTCCTTTAATCTTTAAAGCCATGGGAAGATTAGGAGTTATATTTGCAATTATATTTTTTTATATCCCTTACTGTAGCAGCTTTAACATCATCCGTATCCTTACTTGAAGTAGTAGTAGCATATTTTATAGATCAAAGAGGAATGGATAGAAAAAAAAGCAGTATATATTTCCTTTTTTTTCTATGTTCATAACTAGCACCCTTTCATCTTTATCACTAGGTGTCATGTCAGAAACTACTTTCTTAGGTGTAGGTGCTTTTGATTTTTTTTGACATATTAACAGATAAAATTTTCTTATCCATTGGAGGATTATTATTAGCTATTTTCTGTGGGTGGTTTGTCAAGAAGGAAGATTTAAAAGATGAATTAACAAATGGTGGAACTATTAAATTTAGGCTATTTGAATTATGGTATAATTTAGTTAAATTTGTTATTCCAGTAGCTATAGCATTTGTAGCAGTAATGGGGGGGATTATATCAATAGAACAAACAGGATTAATGTTATTTGGTGTAACTATAGTTGTTTTATTGGCTATATTTTCTAGAAAGCTATAATAAATAGCTTGAAACTTTTAGTATAGTGTAGTAGACTGTAAGCATACATAATTAAATATTAATAAATAAGGTTAATTAAACTGAAAAGTTTAATTATTAAATAGGAAGTTGGGTGAAAATCCCACGCGGTCCCGCCGCTGTAATAGAGGAGTCCTTTCAATAAACCACTGGGGGGGAACTGGGAAGGTAGAAAGGATGATGATGCTTGAGCCAGAATAATTGCCTTGTTTTTTTCACTACAATCTTTACGAGCGATAAAGAGGTGTATTTTTTTTATTTTATTGTAATAGTAGGCAAAACCTCTTAATTTTAAAAGATTGAGAGGTTTTTTTGTATGAAAGGAGGGGTAAAATGAATATAGTTATGAAACCTATAGGCTTTATAAAATCACCATTTAAAGAAGTTAAAGAGATACCTAAGCAGAGTGTTTTTGCAGTATATAAAAAAAGCTACTATAGAGATATTACCTCAATATAGTGAAGGATTAGAAGGGATTAAAGAAAATAGCTATGGAGTAATATTATTTTATTTTCACAAATCTAAAGAAGGGTCTTTAAGGTTAGTTTCACATAAAACTAGGGAGATGACAGGAGTGTTTTCCACTAGATCACCTAAAAGGCCAAATGGAATTGGTTTGTCTATTGTAAAATTTACAAAGATAGAAGAAAATAAGTTAGAATTTCAAGGAGTAGATATGATAGATGGCACTCCCGTATTAGATATAAAGCCTTATAGTTCAGAATTAAATCCAAAGTAGGAAATATTAGTTAATTAAAAACATTTATATGGAGGATTAAAATGAAAAAAAACCGACAAAGTATTTCAGTTTAATAATGATTTTAATATTAATATTAACAGGTTGTAGCACAAAAGAACAAGAAGGTATTACCAATATAAAGAAAGAACAGGACGTTGAAATAAAAGTAGAGAAAGATAAAAATTCAGAACCTATAACACTAAACTTAGAAGGTGGAGATTGGGGGGGATATCTTAGCCCATATACCATTATTCAAGGGGGGGACCAGGCTCATATAAAATGAAACTTATATTTGACAGTATGCTAGAAAGGGGGGGAGAAGAAGGATTAATACCTTGGCTAGCAGAAAGTTGGGATATAGATGAAACTGGTACAGACTATATATTTAAAATAAGAAAAGGTATAAATTGGCATGATGGAGAACCAATGACAGCAGAAGATATAAAATTTTCCTTTGAATATTATGCAAAGCATCCACCTGTGTCAGATGAGTTAAATTTAAGTAAAAACAACTATATAAAAGAAATAAATATTATTGATGAAAATATTATTAATATAAAAGTAGAATCTCCTGATGCCACACTTTTGGAAAGATTTGGGATGTCAAGAATTATACCTAAGCATATTTGGGAGAAGGTAGATGATCCTATAAAATTTGATCTACCAGAAGCAGTTATAGGTTGTGGTCCATATATATTAAAGGATTATAACAAAGAACAAGGAGCATATAAGCTTGAAGCCTTTGAAGATTACTGGGGGGGACCTAAACAAAAAGCAAATATAATTCGTTTTATTCCTGTAAGTGATAATATTCTTGCATTTGAAAATGGAGACATAGACATTACTGGCATAACACCAGATATATTATCTAAATACAAAGATAATCCAAAATACAAAGTTATAGAAAATCCAGCATTTTGGGGGGGATATAAATTAGCATTTAATATGGAAAAAAAGGCCAGAGTTAAAGAATAAAGAATTAAGACAAGCCATAGCATATGCTATAGATAAAGAAGAATTAATTGAAAAGGTAGCTAGAGGGGGGGCAGCAAAGCCAGCAAGTCCAGGGTATTTGCCAGTAGAGCATGTATTATATAACAAAGACATACAGCAATATGATTTCGATTTAGAAAAGTCAAAGGAACTTTTAAATGGTAATTCTTATGATTTTACTTTATTAACGGGTAATTCTAATGCAGAAGTAAGAATAGGAGAATTAATAAAAATTAATCTAGAAAAAGTAGGTATAAATGTTGATGTTCAAAGCTTAGATTCTAAATCTAGGGATGGGGGGGCCATAAAAAAAACGGTGATTACGAATTAGCTTTAAATGGTCATGGAGGATGGGGGGAAATGATGCAGATATACTTAGAAGACAGTATGCACAAATAAGCACAGGTCCTACTTTTTCAAGTGGAATACCTGGATATAGCAATGAGGAAATAAATAAATTATGTGAAAAACAACTTATAGAAATAGATGAAGAAAAAAAAGAAAAGAGATAATTTTTCAACTTCAATTTTTAATTGCAGAAGAAATTCCTCAAATTCCTTTGTATAATACCAGTGGATACACTGTTTATATGCCAGAAAAATATGATGGATGGAAACATGTATTTAATCACCATGAAGTAACTCATAATAAAATATCATATCTTCAAATGGATTAAGTGAAATAAGATGAAATTTTTCAAAAAAAAGTTTTTGAATATTCAATAATATTTTTATTAATAGTAACATTAAATTTTTTTATCCCTAGGTTAATGCCTGGGGATCCCTTTACTTTTTTTTATCATCAGATGAAGGAGACATTCATCATATGTATACAGAAGAGGAGGTAGAAATGTACAAGTCTTACTATGGTTTAGACAAGCCAATAGTAAAACAGTATATAGAATATATTAATAACTTAACCAAAGGTAATTTAGGATATAGCATTTATTACAATGACACTGTAATTTCTATAATACTAAAAAGGGCTATTTGGACCTTAGGAATTTCAACTATATCTTTATTAATTAGTACTTTAATTGGCTTAGTCTTAGGTAGTATATCTGCCTGGTATAGAAATACTTGGCTAGATAGAGTTTTATATCCTTTAATGATAACATTATCAGAAATACCATCATTTTTAATTGCTATATTTTTGTTATTTATATTAGCTGCTAAAACTGGATTATTTCCATTGTCTGGAGGAATTACTGTATTTGCTGAATATGAAAATAATTTAGACAAAATTCTAGATATTTTACATCACGGAATATTACCTACATTATCCTTAGTCTTATCCCAATTAGGAGGGTTCTATTTATTATCTAGAAATAGCATGATAACTGTAATCTCTAAAGATTATATGACAACAGCTGTAGCAAAAGGCTTAAGCTCTAAAAGAATTATCTTTAGGCATGGATTAAAGAATTCCATAATACCTGTACTAACAAGATTTTTTTTCTTAGCTTAGGTTCTGTATTGAGTGGTGCAATATTAGTTGAAAATGTATTTAACTATCCTGGTATAGGAAGGCTAATGAGACAAGCAGTTATGGTAAGAGATTATACTTTAATTCAAGGAATATTTTTATTTGTAACATTCCTAGTATTGAGTATGAATTTACTGGCAGATATAGTTTATAAAAAAATCGATCCAAGGGTGAATTAAATGAGAGCTTGTATGAATAGATTAAAAAAAATTTACTATTTGGGGCAAATTATCCATTGGTTTTATAATAATAGTAGTATTTATGGGAATTTTTTTCATCGTTTATAACTCCATATTCTCATAATTTACCCTCTGGAAAAGCTTTAGAACCTCCCAATAGAGAACATTTACTTGGAACAGATGATTTAGGCATTGATTTATTGTCTCAAATCTGCTATGGAGCTAGAATAAGTCTGATTGTTGGGCTTTCCACTTCTATTTTAGCTGGATTAGGAGGGGGGGAGTATTAGGAGTTTTAGCAGGATATTATGGAGGAGTTGTTGATAAGGTTATTATGAGATTTGCAGATATAATACTGGCACTACCAGATTTGCCTATGATGATATTATTAGGAGCATTTTTGGGGGGGCCTAGCCTTAAAAATATAATCTTAGTATTGACACTTTTTTTTCTTGGACAGGGCCTGCAAGGATCATAAGATCTAAGATTATTTCTATAAAAAAAAGATAATTATATAATAGTTGCTAAAAGTTATGGTGCAGACTTTAAGCATTTGTTTTCAACTCATTTTTTTATCTCAGATACTTCCAATTCTTGCAGTAACAATTATAAGAATAACAAGTAAAGCTATTATAGCAGAAGCAGGATTATCTTTTTTTAGGTCTTGGAGATCCAACATCTAAAAGTTGGGGGGGGCTAATTTTAAATCATTCATTAAACTTTAAAGGAATATATTTTACAGATTATTGGAAATGGTGGGTCATTGCACCACTATTGGCAACAATATTATTAATTCTTTCAATTGCATATATAAGTAAAGACTTAGAAAGGATTTTAAATGGAAAATTATAAAGAGGTGTGTCATGGATAAAACATTGTTAAAGATTGAAAATCTTTCAGTCCAGTATGAAGTAAATAAAGGGATTATTAAAGCTGTGGATAATCTTAATTTATCTCTAAAAGAAGGGGAGCGATTGGGAATAATAGGAGAATCAGGAAGTGGAAAAACTTCTTTAGCAATGGCTATAATGGGACTTATTAAACCCCCCCCTGGAAAAGTAAAGGGAAATATATTTTTAAAGGAGAAAATATAAATAAATTATCCAAGGATAAGTTAAATAAACTCAGGTGGAAGAAAATAGCCATCGTATTTCAAAACAACCTAGATGTTTTAAATTCCCTCTTAACTATCTATGAACAAATATATGAAGTAATAGTTAGGCATACAGTCTTAAATAAAAGGGATATTGATAAAAGGATAATTGAATTATTGACAGAAGTAGGCTTAGATTCTGCAATAGGAGAGTATTATCCCCCCATCAACTTTCAGGTGGAATGAGGCAACGGGTTCTTATAGCTATGTCTTTAGCTTGTGAACCAGAACTCCTTATAGTAGATGAACCTACATCATCTCTAGATATGATATCAAAGGCTGGAATAATAAAACTATTATTAAAACTATATAGAGAAAAAAAGATTCTCTTTATTGGTAATATCCCATGAATTAGACACAGTTTTAAAGCTTACATCTAAAATTAGCATAATGTATTCAGGAACCATAGTAGAAAAAGGCAAAACTTTTGAAGTTATTACAAACCCGATGCACGTATATACAAGGGGGGGACTTTTAAATTCCTCTCCAGCTATAAACCTTATGGAGATATGTGGGGGGGAATCCCAGGAGAAATAAATAAATATAATGGTCAGGGATGCCCATTTAACAATAGATGTAATCAGGGGATAGAAGTATGTAAAAACAAGAAACCAACATTGAAAAATATTTCCCTAAAAAGGCAAGTTGCTTGTAATAGAGGTGGCATAGCCACTGTTTTAGTAGGAGAAGGTATATTTAAAACTTATAAATATAAAGGAAAAACCATAGAAGCTTGCAAAAATTGTAAAATAAAAATTAAAGGAGGAGAAACAGTAGTCCTTATAGGAGAATCAGGATCTGGAAAGACAACACTTGCAAATATATTATCAGGAATAATAGAGGCAGATAAAGGAGATGTTTTTTTTGATGGAGTAGCTGTAAAAGGTAATAATTTTACTAGAAAAAAAACATGGTATTCAAATAGTTTTTCAGGATCCGTTTTCTTCAATAAATGAAAAACTAAGTATAGCAGATGTGATTGGGGAACCTTTAGAAATCATTAACAGATGTTCCGGCGACAAATTTTTAGAAGAGATCAAAAAGGTCCTTCAGGATGTTCAGTTGCCTAACGACAAAGGATTTATCTTTAGAAAATGTTATACCCTAAGTGGTGGACAAAGGCAAAGAGTAGCCTTAGCACGTAGTTTAATAATGGAGCCAAAATTATTAATTGCAGATGAAATAAGCTCAATGTTAGATCCATCTACACAAGCAAATATATTAAGACTTTTGAAAAAAACTTCAAAATCAGAAGGGGGGGTTTAGCATGCTTTATATAACACACGATTTACCAATTGCTAGAAAAATTGGTGATAGAGTATATGTAATGAGTAGGGGGGGAATTATTTTAGAAGAAGGAGTAGTTAGAAAAGTCTTTTCAAATCCAGAAAATGATTATACAAAAACACTAATAAATACAGGGCTTAATTTTATTTAATGGGTTCCTTCTACAACAGATATACCTATAGATGTAAATATTTCTTTAACTTCATCTAATTTATCTGCTTTACAATTTACAGCACAGGCTCCTAAATGTATACTATGAACTTCGGAATTTTTAAGCCTTTCAGCTATAGTTATTATATCGCCCGTAGAGTTAGTTGAGCAGATATTACATGAAAATAAGGCTATAAGTTCTGTATTAGTGTCTTTATATTGTGAAAAATATTTCTCTTTATTGTTATAAGTTTTAAAACAACCCATAGTAGAGCATTTACCAGTGACACGTTCACATATACAAATTGCTAATTTCATATTATGACCTCCATTAATTACTTGGTTAATCTTACTATATGGAGTATATATTGTCAACTGTATCTAAATGAAGGTGAATATATTGATTGAAATAAATAATGTTACGAAAAAAATTTAATGATTTTATTGCAGTAGACTCTGTAGATTTTAAAATAGAACAAGGTTCCTTTGTTGCCTTATTAGGCCCTAATGGAGCAGGGAAAACCACATTAATAAAGATGTTAACTGCATTGTTAAAGCCAACAAAGGGAGAAATATATATAGACAATGAAAAAGTAGGTAGAAATAATAATAAAGTTAAAAGTCAAATAGGCGTTGTTCCACAACATATGAATTTAGAAAAAGAACTAACTACCTATGAGAATCTAGTATTTAGCGCTAAGCTTTTTAAAATGAAGAGAAAAGAATATAAAACGAGGATAGAAGAATTAATTCAATTTATGGAGCTAGAAGATTATAGAAATAAATTATCTCAAGAATTATCTGGAGGTATACAAAGGAGGTTAATGATAGCAAAAGCTTTAGTTAATAGCCCAAGGATTATATTCCTAGACGAGCCTACTGTAGGCATAGATATAAATGCAAGGCGAAAAATATGGGATATTTTAAAGGCTATGAATAGAAAAGGTATTACCATTTTATTGACGACTCACTATATAGAAGAGGCGGAAGTTCTTTGTGATAGAGTGTGCTTTATGGATAAAGGTAAAATCTTTAAAGATGATTGTCCAAAGAACTTAAAAAGGGATTTAGGTAAATATACAGTAGAATATTTTACTAAAGAATATTTCACTACATATAAATATTTTTCTACTAGAGAATCTGCCATTGAATTTACAAAAACATTTAAAAATGAAGAGTATACAATTAGAGAATTAACATTAGAAGATGTATTTTACAATTATACAAATAGAAAGGTAAATTAAGCATGGAAATATTTGCTGTTTTATGGAGAGAGTTTTTATTTTTTTTAAGAGAAGATTTTTTTAATATTACTACCTCTGCAATTATTACACCTTTATTATATATGGTTGCCTTTGGCTGGGGACTAGGCTCTGATGTACATATTGAAGGATATACCTATATGCATTTTGTAGTTCCTGGGATTATAGCCCTTACAACTATGAACACAAGCTTTAGTGCTATGTCAGTTAGATTAAATTCAAGTAGACTTCATGAGAAAAGTTTTGAATTTTACATGACTTCTCCTGTAGATACTAGGTTATTAGCCTCGGTTTTATAATCAGTGGTACCCTAAGGGGGAATATATGCAAGTACTTTAGTTTTATTGATAGCTTCTTTATTTGGGATTAAGATTCACATTAACTTAGGATTTATAATCATATGCTTATTAAATAGTTTTTTTTATTTGCGGCATTAGGATATGGAGCAGCATTAACTATCAATAGCCATTATGATATAAATAGATTTTCTACATTTATTATGACCCCAATGTCCTTTTTAAGTGGAACATTTTTTTTCATTAAGTAAATTACCACCTTGGATGAAATCCTTTATCAATCTTTTACCTTTAACACACGCTACACAAGGTCTAAGGGATGTAGTATTAACAGGGGGGGAATATAATAGGTTTTCAATTGTTATATTATTATTATACTCCAGTGTACTATTTATTTATGGAGTTCAAATTACTAATAGGGAGATATATTAAGAAAGTTTGGATAATATAAACAATATATTAACATCTTTACATTTCTTTTATTTTAGCTATAATGAAGATTTGTACAAGAAAATAATAATTATTAAAGAAAGGGAAAGTTAAATGACAAATTTTGAAGACAACAAAGACAACAAAGACAACAAAGACAACAAAGACAACAAAAAAAAGAAATATTAAAAAAATTATTATTTATTCTACTTGGAAATTTTTTTATGTTCAATAGCTTTTAATGCCTTTTTTTATTCCAAGTAAACTATTAAGTGGAGGAGTAGGAGGAATAGCATTAATGACCCAATATCTAACAAATATTCCTTCAGGTATAACAGTATTTATAATAAATATACCTATATTTATTGTTGGAGCTAGAATGGTAGATAAGGATTTTGCAATATATGGTTTTATTTCCATGTTTGTATTTTCTTCATTATTGACCCTAACTAATGGAATAGATAAATATTTTATTTTAGATGACATTTTGTTAGGAGCAGTAATAGGTGGAGTATTAAATGGCACAGGAATGGGATTAATGTTTAGGAATCGAACTTCTCAAGGTGGACTTGATATAATAGCTGCTATCTTAAAGAAAAAAATATAATATAAATATAGGAACAGGATTAATGGTAATAAATACTGTAATTATTTCCCTTTCATCATTTTTATTTGGAATAAGGCCTGCAATGTATACGTTAATATCAATGTATATAGGCTACCAAATAGTAGATAAGGTTCAAACAGGATTCAATATAAAGAAAAATGTAGTTATAGTATCAAATAAATCAGAAGAGTTAGCAGAAGAAATAATAAAAGATTTAAACAGGAGTATTACTTTCTTAGAAGGTATAGGCGGATACAAGAAAGAAAGTAAACATGTAATCTATTGTATAGTAACATCTAAAGAAATAGTCAAACTTAAACATATTATAGATAAAATTGATCCCTCTGCATTTTTAATTATTAACGATGTAGTAGAAGTAAAAGGAAGCACCTTTAAAAGCGTAGGAATATAATGTATATTTGAATCTAATAGGATAGGTCAATTTGACTTATCCTATTTTTAAAGAATCGTTACTTTCTCAATATTTGGGTATTCATTATATAATATAAGAATATTATGGCTTTGTAAACT
>JMBV01000165.1_pt1 | contig 25130 bp, 43 predicted proteins | sample 616531 | NCBI WGS metagenome assembly JMBV01 (sample SAMN02727904, study PRJNA239997) | anaerobic digester metagenome | biome: anaerobic digester; isolation source: mesophilic anaerobic digester inoculated with municipal waste water sludge... | place: Germany: Bielefeld University, CeBiTec ...
TACGGTAGAAGGGGGGGTGGGCCATTTTGAGCCGCTTCGTCACTATGCCGAAGTGCAGCTGCTGTTAGAACCGGGTGAACCCGGCAGCGGCTTACAGTATGTCACCAAATGCAGCGAGGATGTGCTGGCGGGAAATTGGCAGCGCTTGATTTTGACCCATCTTAAGGAAAAAAAACTCAGCTCGGGGGGGTGCTGACGGGCTCGCCGATTACCGATCTGAGGATAACGCTGGTGGGGGGGGCCGGGCGAGTGTTGAGCACACCGTGGGTGGAGACTTCCGCGAGGCAACGTACCGTGCGGTGCGCCAGGGGGGGCTTAAAGAAGCCCAATCTATTCTGTTGGAGCCTTACTATTCTTATCAATTGGAAGTGCCTACAGCGCACATCGGGCGGGCAATCATAGATTTGGAAAGGTTGCACGCTACCTATGAAATTCGCCGGACGAGTGGGGACTTGACCGTTCTTTCCGGCCGTGCGCCCGTCGTTATGCTCCGCCATTATCAGCGCGAAGTGACGGCCTATACGGGAGGTAACGGAAGAATATTTTGCAGTTTCGAAGGCTATGGGCCCTGTCACAACGCGGCTGAAGTCATCGCTCGGATGGGCTATGATTCGGAACAGGATGCGGCCAATCCTACCGGATCCATATTCTGTACCCGCGGTACGGGCTCTTACGTGCCCTGGAACCGAGTCAAGGATCATATGCATGGCCAGCGTTATCTGCGGCCCGATCCTGCGCTTGAAGAACGGCGGGAGGTCGGGTCGCGGGCCAACGACAGCAGCGGCCTCTGGGAGGACATTGATTACGAATTACTGGAGCGGACTACAAGTGCTAATCGGGGGGGCGGAAGCGGAAATGGCGGCGCCAAGTATCCTCCGTTCGCGCCGAACAGCGCAGCCAAGATGATTATCCGAGGGCGGTAAGAGAGGATTACCTGCTTGTTGACGGATATAATATTATTCACGCCTGGGACGAACTAAAGGAATTTGCGGATGGTGATATGGATGTGGCGCGCCAGAAACTCTTAGATGCTCTGGCCAGTTACGCGGGTATGGCCAAACGCAATATTATCGTTGTTTTCGATGCTTACCGGGTTGCGGGGGGGCAGATGGAAAGGGTGGGTACTTATCATAATCTGCGGGTGGTCTTTACCAAAGAGGCGCAGACAGCCGATCAATTCATCGAAAAATTCGCGTATGAACATCGGAAAGAATACCGGATTACGGTTGCCACATCAGATGGCCTGCAGCAGATCATCATTCGCGGCGCGGGGTGCATCCTCATGACCGCCAAGGAATTAAGGGCTGAACTGGAAAGGGCAAAAATCGAGGTTGCGGAATTCTTGGGTGCAAAGTCACCGGTGGATGGTACTTCTTTGCTGGAAACACCGACCGGCTTAGTGATCAAAAAAATAATAGAAGAAAAGAATAAAAAAAAGGGTGATGATAAGTGAACAGGCGGGATAGGTGAGTCTTCCGCCGTTACGAAAACACACGCCGCTCGTTTGCTTCGCGATCAAAACGTACAGCCGGTAACATGTTAAATAAGTAAAGCGCCGTTTGCTCCGCAGACGGCGCTTTTTGTTAGGCGCACCGAAGGCTAGAGCCGGGTTTTAACGGGTAAAAATACACGCAAACCGGTCCTTTATAAAAAGGATTTGTGTCGTTATTCAAGAAGTTGTAAATGAATCATGATCGCTTCGTAAATAACAAGGAGGGGGGGTTTTGCCGTGAACTTATTCTGCCCATATGGCATTCACCGGGTGATTGAACCGGAGGGAGCCCTGCCCCAGGGTGCTCTAAAGCTTGACAATCGCATGGAAATCCGCGCCAACGAGCTGCTGATCGATGTGGAAACATTGAACATTGATTCCGCGAGCTTTACGCAAATTCGTCAAGAAGCAAACGACGATCCAAAACGCATCGCCGAAATCATGCTGAATATTGTGCAGGAAAGGGGTAAACACCATAATCCCGTCACCGGATCGGGCGGGATGTTTATTGGAACGGTGAGGTCGATTGGCACTCATTTACAAAAACAGCGCGATCTGAAGGTTGGGGGGGACCGGATTGCATCATTGGTGTCCTTAACCTTAACCCCCCTAGTAATCGAGGAAGTAAAAACTATTCATCTGGAAACTGCCCAAGTTGATATCAAAGGGCAGGCCATTCTCTTTGAAAGCGGCATCTATGCTGTGCTTCCGAGTGATCTGCCCGAAAAACTGGCTTTGGCGGCCTTGGATGTGGCCGGCGCCCCCCCTGCACAGACCGCCAAACTGGTTAAGCCGGGAGATACCGTTTTAATCGTGGGGGGGCAGGCGGTAAATCGGGCAGCTTATGCCTGCATGAAGCCAAGAAACGGGCGGGTGTTTCGGGCCGGATCATTGCTATGGATTACGGCGAAACCGCAGTTGAGCGAGTAAGGCAATTGGGGGGGCTGGCGGATGTGGTGTTGAATGTGGATGCAACCCGGCCGGTGGCCTGTCTCACCGCACTGCAAGAGGCAGGTGAGACGCTGGCAGACGTCACAATTAACTGTGTAAATATTTCCCAAACTGAGATGGCATCTATTTTGTGTACCCGCGACGGTGGGCTTGTTTACTTTTTCAGCATGGCCACTAGTTTCACCGCGGCTGCTCTAGGCGCCGAAGGGGTAGGCAAAGATGTTACGATGCTAATCGGCAATGGTTATACGCACAGCCACGCCGCAATTACGCTGGAGGTTTTACGGGAAAACGCGAAATTAAGGCAGCTGTTTGCGGAAATTTATGTATAGGACTATCTGCTGGAAATGGGGGGCCTGTCGTTGCTGTTGGCTAAAATTGTAGAAAGCGGCTTCCGTTCGGTAGCTATTATTGGCCTTGGAAAAAAACACCGGCAAAACGTTTACCTTAAACCAGCTGCTGGCGGAGGGCGAGCGATTGGGTGTTACTACCGCCGTCACCTCTATCGGCTTAGACGGCGAAGAGCAGGACAGTCTTTTTGGCCATGACAAGCCGCGGGTCTTGGTAAGGCCCGGGCAGATCATCGCGACTGCCCGAGAGCTGCTGTTGGCCGGCGGTTTAGATTATGAGATTTTAAGCCTGACCGGAATTACGACCCGGTTGGGGGGGAGATTGTTTGGCACGGGCCAAAAGTTCGGGCCGGGTGATGCTGGCGGGGGGGCCGGGTACCCGTTCTGAACTTGTGTCCCTGCAGGAAGTGCTGCAGCGGATTGGCCACGATCTGTTGTTGGTGGATGGGGCGGTTGATCGACGTTCTCTTGCGGCCCCCCCACCGTTACCCATACTACCATTTTGCGGTGGGTGCGGAGGCTGCTTGGGAACGCTTTAGGCTATTGGAAAAACTGCAGCTGCAGTGGGGTTTTTTTTAACCCTGCCGGGTCTGGGCGATTTAGGCCTGGCCCAACATCTGCAGAGTATTTCAGCAGACGCAAAAATGATTTTTCTAGCCGGCCGCACCGTGCGGCGCTTTGTTGCACACGATGAAGCAGTGGCGTTGGCCGAGATTTTGGCAAAATATGTTGGGCGGGGGGGAGTCGAGACCGTATTCATCAGGGGGGGCATGCTCACAGATGAGCTGCTGGACGCTGTGTTAGGCGCCGGGTCAGCACCCGCGGCGCTCACGCTTCTGGTCCCCCCCGATGCAACACATGTTTTTTTGAGCGGTGGAGGTTTTCAACGTTTGTTATCTAGCGGTGCGAATTTAAAGGTGCTGAATCCGATTCACATCAGCGCCGTTACCGTTAACCCTTTTAACAGCCGCCACGGCTATGCCGAACCTATCAAATTGCTAGAGGACGTTGGCCGGGTGGTAGAACCGGTCCCTTGTTTTGACTTGTTCTTAGGAATCCGCTACGAGCCGAGGGGGGGATGGGGGGGATGCAGTTTTGGATGCGGGTACGGCGCGCCACTTGGGGTTTGAGGAAATTTGGTCACGGATTAAACCCGTATCTTCCTTAGGTAGGGCCTTACACCGCAAAGCACAGCCCTTCTCGCCGGAACAGAAAAAAGAGATGGAAGCGGAATGGGAGCGGCTGGAGAAGATTGCGGCTCGGTTTAAAGAAGACGCCCATATAGGCGCCGAACTGGACCATCTTTTGGCCGGGGGGGCACGCGATGTGGCGGTCACCATCAGGCGCAGCCTGCAGGGACAAATATTGGATGACACCGAGTTTTATGAAATAAAAGCTGCTGCACATTCTGATGGAGGTCAAAAACGAAATTGATAGGCTGGGCTGGAATAGCTTGCTGCCCGTTCCCATAGATGTGTGCAGCGAATGCAGGCAGGCCTTAAGCGTGGGCCAGGGCAGCAGGAAAAGCTTTTACGTAGCTGACGGCTATGACCGGGAATTGGCGCGGGTTCGCGCTAAGCGCTCGGCGTTGGAGAATTCGCTCCTCAACAAGCGGACCTTGGTGGAAGACCAAGTTAAGGCCGTGTCGGGACGGATTTTATCCACTGAAGGCGAGATCAGTGTCAGCACCGCCGAAGCGGAAAAAAATTGCGGCACTTACTGCGATAGAGGGTTTGCAAAAGGTGCAGGAAACAGCGGATTTTGTCAGGTTCCGCTTAACGCCCGATGTAACCGGTCAAATTGAGCGAGAACTATCTTCGGTCAGGCAGAAAGAAGAACGCTGCAAAGAACGGGTTCGGCGCCGGTTGACCGGGGCCGTTGCGGAACAGGGCGCAAGCCTGCTGCAAATGCTGGAATTATTGGCCTTTCTCGATTTTCTGCTGGCCAAAGCAAAATTCTGTGCCGCATATGGCGGAATAAAGCCTGAGCAGGGGGGGAGAAACGGGCCATCGCCATTTTTCAGGGTCGCCATCTTGTGCTGGAGGAGGAGGTCACGGGCCAAGGCCTCAGCTACACCCCCCTTGACTTGGAATTTCAGACTGGAGTAACAATCATTACAGGACCTAATATGGGCGGGAAAACAGCCGGTTTAAAGACTGTGGGGGGGCTGCTGATTGCCATGGCCCAGTTTGGCCTGTTGGTACCGGCACAGGCCATGAAGTTTAAACCCCCCCGCCGGTTTATCGCTGCCCATTTCAGTTCTGCGGGAAACCCCCCCGCCGGGTTGAGTAGTTTTGCCGAAGAGATTGCTTTTATTAGCGATGCCCTAGAAGCAAGCAGCAGCGATGGTCTGATTTTGATCGATGAAATTGCCCACGGCACAAACCCCCCCGCGGAAGGGGCGGCGATCGCCCGGGCGGTGCTGGAAAGCCTTAATGAACGGCCTTCAATCACGGTGATTACAACACACTACCCGGAGCTAGCGGCTTTGAAACAAATTCGCCATCTGCGGGTCAGGGGGGGTTTGGACCATGAGCAACTGAAGCGGGATTGGGCCGTCGCGACCCGGCTACAGCTGGATGTTTTCGCAGAGCAATGGATTATAGGTTGCAGCCCGCAGATGAGCAGGGGGGGACAGTGACCAGCGATGCCGCTGTTGTCGCGGAGGCACTGGGGGGGCTGGATGAAAGGATTATCCGCAGGGCAAAGGGTCTGTTACAAAACCGGTGCCCGGAATAGAGGAGGAAAGGCGGCATGATGAATGAGCTCTTAGTCCTGGACGATGGCCAGGTACAAAAGGCCCGTGAACTGGCTCGGGCAATCGCCCGCGAAGTACAAAGGGAAATCGAACTGCATACCACTGTCAGCATCGAACGCACGGCGGCGCGTTTGTTTGGCATTGATGGGGGGGTAGATGGAAATGGGGGGTTCCCCTACCCAACGTCGTGGTTGATCAGGTGTTTAATGGGGGGGGCAGCTGGAGCGGGGGGGTGTTTCCTTTTGGCTTGCCAACGCGGTGGTGGCCCTGGATCAAACGCCGCAGCAGATTGCCGAGCTTGTGCCCGGGATCTTGAGATCTGCTCTCTCGCCCCGCAGAATCCTGAAAAAATAGAGCGAGTGACCGCTGATTACGTCCAACTTGCTTTAGATTCCATAACAAAACAGCGCCACAAGCGCGAAGCGGACAAAGAACGGCTGGGACTGGACAGCGAACCTTTGAAGTATGTGATTGTGGCCAGCGGCAATATTTTTGCCGATGTTAAGCAGGCTCAGGCCGCCGCCAGGCATGGTGCGGATATTATCGCGGTGATTAGAACAACGGGCCAAAGCCTGCTCGATTACGTACCGTACGGCACCACAACAGAGGGTTTCGGTGGCACATATGCCACTCAGGCCAACTTCAAAGTAATGCGGCAGGCGCTGGATGAAGTCAGTGAGGAAGTGGGCCGTTATATTCAGCTGGTGAATTACTGTTCCGGGCTCTGCATGCCCGAAATCGCGGTTATGGGTGCCTTGGAACGCCTGGACATGATGTTAAACGATGCCATGTACGGAATACTTTTCCGTGATATTAATATGGACCGCACCTTCGCCGATCAGTATTTTTCCCGCATGATCAATGCTTATGCCGGGATCATCATCAACACGGGCGAGGACAATTACCTCACTACAGCCGATGCTTTCGAACAGGCGCACACCGTTGTGGCTTCCAATTTCATCAACGAACAGCTGGGCTTAGCTGCCGGCCTGCAAAACTGGCAGCTGGGGGGGTTGGGGGGCATGCCTTTGAGCTTGATCCTGCGTTAAAAAACGGCTTCCTCTACGAGTTGGCTCTAGCCCAGACCATCCGGCAGATTTTCCCGGATGCACCTTTGAAGTATATGCCTCCCACTAAACATATGACCGGTGACATTTTCATGGGCCACGTGCAGAATGCCATGTTCAACCTAGCATCCGTGCTGACCGGGCAGAGCATTCATTTATTGGGAATGCTCACCGAAGCCATTCACACCCCCCCGCATTTGAGCGACCGCATTTTAAGTATTGAAAATGCCCAGTATGTGATGGAAAATGCCCGAGGTTTGGCGCATGAGATCAGTTTTAAGCCCGGAGGCATCATTCAAAAACGCTCGCAAGCGATAGTCGATCAGGTTGTGGTTTTTCTCGAGGATATTAGTGCAAAAGGACTTAAACGGGCCATTAGTGAGGGCTATTTTGCAGACATCAAACGCCCGCGCCTGGGCGGCCGCGGCCGTGATGGCGTCATCAAAAAAAAGGGCTCGATTACAGTAACCCTTTCCTGGAAAAGATGCGGGCAAGTCTGGGCATTGGGGGGGCCGAAAGGGGGGGGACAATCGTGAGCGATAAGACAAACCGGATTAAACCCTATGGCGATGCATGGGGGGGTGACGGACAGGTGCAGCTCAGCTTTACCCTGCCCATACCCGCCGGTACGCTAGCCCGCGAAGCGGCTAAACGCCTGGCGGCCCAGATGGGGTTGGAGGATGTTGAGGTGGTGCATATGAAAAACCTGCATGATTTTAGTCATTTCATTCTTTACGGTAGTTCTACCCATAGTGTGGATTTGCAGCAAATTCCCGTTGTGGAACATCAGCAACAGGCAATGACGTTTGAGGAGATAAATAGTTTTATTCAAGCTGAAATAGGCCGAAAAATCGTGGTGGTGGGTGCCTGCACCGGCACCGATGCTCACACGGTGGGCCTTGATGCAATCATGAATATGAAAGGCTATGCGGGGGGGGATTACGGTTTAGAAAGATACCCCATGCTTGAAACCTACAACCTGGGCAGCCAGGTGCTCAACGAAGTTTTGCTGCAAAAGGCCAGGGAAACGCAGGCCGATGTGGTCTTGGTTTCTCAGGTGGTCACACAGCGCAATGTGCACCTGCAAAACCTGACGGAGTTAATTGAAATGGCGGAAGCAGAGGATTTACGGCGCAGGTTGATTATGATTGCAGGGGGGGGCCCCGGATTGATCAGCTCTTAGCAGTTGAACTGGGTTTCGATGCCGGCTTTGGCGCCGGGACAACGCCCCGAGATGTTGCTGCCTTTATAGCCAAAAAAATTAGCCAGACGGTTGTAGCATAAAATCAAATAGCTTAAGGGGGGGAATAAGGTATGGAAGAAAGTGTACTGCGTGTCAGGGTCGGTGCTGCCCAGGCCCACTACGGGGGGGACTTGTGGATGGGGGGGCGTTTGTCCTGCAGCTCTTCGGCGATGCGGCAACCGAACTATTGATCCGCCATGATGGTGATGAGGGACTGTTTCTGACCTACAGCGAGGTTCAGTTTACAGCCCCGGTTTATGCCGGAGATTACATTGAAGTGGTGGGCAAAATCACTGAGGTGGGCAACACTTCCCGTAAAATGGAGTTCACCGCGGTCAAGCAGATTACCGCCCCCCCTACAAAGCCCAACGTGGCCCCCCATCCGCAATGGATGTGCTGGCAGAACCGATCGTGGTTGCCCGAGCCAAAGGGGGGGTCTGTGTTGTACCCAAGGATAAACAAAGAAAGGGATGAAATTGTGTCGGATGTGATTATTACCGCGGCGCTTACCGGAGCCGAGGTCACGCGAGAACAGCAGAAGAATCTGCCCATTACACCACAGGAAATTGGGCAGGCGGCGGTGGAGTGTTATGAAGCGGGTGCAGCCATCGTGCATGTGCACGCCCGCCTTGCTGACGGAAGCCCCACCCAAGATAAGGAAGTATATGGTGAAATAAAAAAATCGTTGAAGATGCCTGTCCCGTTATCTTTCAACCTTCCACCGGGGGGGCGGTGTGGCACAGTGCGGAGGAACGGCTCCAACCGGTCCAGCTTAATCCGGAGATGGCGACACTTAGTACGGGAACCTGTAACTTTGGGCGCGATATCTTTTCTAATCCTCAGGATTTCGTGGAAAAAGCAGCCCGGCTCATGCAGGAGCGGGGGGTTAAGCCCGAGTTTGAAATCTTCGAAGTGGGAATGATTGCCAATGCTCTATTTTTAGTCAGGCAGGGCCTGGTGGAGGAACCGCTTCATTTCAACTTTGTTTTGGGTGTACCCGGTGCACTGCCCGCCAGTGTGAGAAACTTAAGTTTTTTTGGTGGACTCTATTCCCAAAAACGCGACTTGGACTGTATCCGGTATCGGCCGTCACGAGCTTTCACTGGCCGCCGCGGCTATTGGGATGGGTGGGCATGTACGGGTAGGTTTTGAGGACAACATTTATTATCGGAGGGGGGGAATTGGCCACGAGTAATGCACAGCTGGTTGCTCGCATAGTGCGTATTGCTCAAGAACTTGGACGTGATGCTGCATCTCCCGACAAAGCCCGGGAAATGCTCGGTCTTAGGCTTAATACACAAGGGGGGTGAATGTGAAAAAAAGTAAAAGGAGGCTAAGTTATGCCAAAAGTTTTGTCGCCTAAAGCGGCACTTTCTAGAATAAACGACGGCAGCAGCGTAATGATTGGTGGTTTCATGACTTGCGGCACGCCTGTAAACTTAGTTCGCAAGCTGGTTAAACTGGGTATCCGCGATTTAACCATTATTGTAAATGATACCGGGGGGGTGCAGGGTGATGGGATCGGGATGCTGATCAGCGCTGACGCCGTAAAACATTTAATAGCAAGCCATATAGGTACCAATCCCGAAACGGGCCAGAAAAAGATTGCGGGCGCGATCCGCGTTGAACTGGTACCCCAAGGGACGTTAGCGGAAAGGATACGCTGCGCCGGGGGGGCCGGCTTGGGAGGGTTTTTAACCCCCACCGGAGTGGGTACTGTTGTGGCGGAGGGTAAACAAGAGCTGCAGCTAAACGGCACCACCTTTTTGTTGGAGGAGCCGCTCAAAGCGGATTTTGCCCTCATTAAGCTTGGAAGGCCGATCGCAAGGGCAATCTCATCTACCGCAAAAGTGCACGCAATTTCAATCCCCCCCTAATGGCCATGGCGGCCGGCACCGTTATTGCCGAGGTGGAGGAAATTGTAGAGGTAGGCGAGATTGACCCCGATCATGTGATGACACCCAATATTTCGTGGACTATTTAGTAGAGGGAGGGAACATTGATGGATGATAGGCAGAAGAGAAAACTGATTGCCCGACGCATTGCACAGGAGTTAGCACACGGCGATGTGGTCAATCTGGGGGGGATCGGATTACCCACAATGGTCAGCGGATACATTCCTCCCGGAGTTGACGTTATACTGCAGTCCGAAAACGGCTTTGTGGGTTTAGGCCCGCAGCCCGCTCCCGGTGAAGAGGACTTTAATATAGTAAACGCGGGCGGGCAGCCGGTCACCATTTTGCCCGGAGGCGCATTCTTTGATAGTGCAGATTCTTTCGCCATTATTCGGGGGGGCGGCCATGTAGACGTGACTGTACTCGGGGGGGCGTTAGAAGTTGATGCCTACGGCAATCTGGCCAATTGGATGATACCGGGGGGGAAAATGGTACCCGGGATGGGCGGGGGGGCAATGGATCTGGTCGTTGGCGCCAAACGGGTTATTGTGGCGACGCTTCACCTAACAAGGGGGGGCGATGCGAAACTATTGAAAAGATGCCGCCTGCCCCCCCTGACTGCAGCTAACGAGGTGGATCTTGTGGTCACCGAAATGGGTGTCTTTAAGATCAATGATGGCACGATGATTCTGCTTGAAAAATCCGGAATTCAGTGTTGATGAGATCATTGCAGCAACAGAAGCACCATTGGAAATATGTCCGCAGCTGAAGGAGATGGAATTGCCCGCTTGAGTTGGCTACTGAATTCCAAAGGAGATGTTTGTCTTGAACGCTCAGCGCAAGGAAGACATGGTACTTGAACCATGGCATGAGTGGGGGGGTTGCACTGAGGATGAGTGGCGAGATTGGCATTGGCAGGTTAGAAATCGCATTCAAAGCGTAGAGGAGTTGGCGCGGCACATTCCCTTGCTGGGTCCGGAAAGGGAAGAGATCGGCAAGGTCTTGGATGTTTTCCGGATGGGGATCACACCGTATTATGCTTCCCTTATGGATCCCGCCGATCCCTACTGTCCAATTCGCCGCCAGGCAATTCCAACTATCGCGGAGACCTTGTTCGGCGAGGCGGATATGCTCGATCCCCTCAGTGAAGACAGGGACTCGCCCGTACCCGGTTTGACACATCGTTATCCCGATCGCGTTTTGTTTCTGATTACCGATCAATGCTCCATGTACTGCCGCCACTGTACCAGGCGCCGTTTCGCGGGCCAGCACGACGGTGGGGTTTCGTGGAACTACATCGAACAAGGTGTGGAATATATCAGAAAGACGCCGGCGGTACGGGATGTTCTGCTTTCGGGCGGCGATGCCCTACTAATGTCCGATGACAAATTGGAAAAGATCATTCAGCTGCTGCGGGACATCCCCCCCACGTGGAAATAATCCGCTTGGGCACTCGCACTCCCGTTGTTATGCCCCCCCAAAGAATCACGGATGATCTCGTTAATATGCTGAAAAATACCATCCGATTTGGCTGAACACACATTTCAACCATCCCAAGGAAATCACGGCTGAATCGACAGCTGCCTGCCATAAGTTGGTCGATGCCGGGATTCCCTTGGGGGGGAACCAGAGTGTTTTGCTGCGGGGGGGTGTCAACGATAGTCCGCAGATCATGAAAGAATTGGTGTTGGGTTTGGTAAAAATCCGGGTCAGGCCCTACTACATTTATCAGTGCGATCTGTCAGTCGGCATAGAACATTTTCGCACCAAGGTGTCCAAAGGTTTGGAAATCATGGAGGCCCTACGGGGGGGCATATCTCAGGCTATGCAGTACCCACCTATGTTGTTGATGTACCCGGCGGTGGCGGTAAAACTCCCGTAATGCCGCAATACCTAATCAGTATGTCGCCAACAAAGGTAGTACTGCGCAACTATGAAGGGGGGGTTATTGCCACTTATGCGGAGCCCCAGTATTTGGAAGAAGCCCGGGAGCCGGAAAACGGGGGGGCTGAAGACGAGTACACCGGCGTTGCTCAGCTGTTAGAATCGAAAAAAAACCGTTCCATAGAACCGGCTAATCTGGAGCGGAGACGCCGCAACGCTAAGAAAATTTGAAGGAGGACGGTTATGCAGGAAGTTGTTATTGTAGAGGCGGTCCGGACAGCGGTAGGCAGTTTTGGAGGAACACTGAAGGACATGCCCGCAGCGGATCTGGGTGCCATTTTAATCAAGGAGATTTTGGCCAGAACGAATATTCCCGCGGCTGAAATTGATGAGGTGATCTTAGGCAATGTCATTCAGGCTGCTTCAGGGCAAAATCCCGCTCGCCAGGCCGCGATTAAAGGGGGGGTATACCCGCCAGTGTGCCCTCTCATACCGTGAATAAAGTGTGCGGTTCAGGCTTAAAGGCAGTGGGTTTGGCCGCGCAAGCGATTCGTGCCGGCGATGGCCATGTCTATTTGGCCGGCGGCATGGAAAGCATGAGCACCGCGCCCTACGCGGAGTTCAAATCTCGTTGGGGGGGCATAAGAATGGGCCACAGCCAGCTGGTGGATGTGATGATTCAAGACGGCCTGTGGTGCGCTTTCAATGATGTTCATATGGGTGTGACGGCAGAAAACATTGCGGAAAAATGGGGGGGCATCGGCCGCACCGAACAAGATGAGTTTGCCGCTCGCAGCCAACAGAAATATCAAGAAGCCCTTACCGAGAACCGCTTTGCCAAAGAGATCATTCCGGTTGTGATACCTCAGCGGCGGGGGGTGATCCGGTTGAATTTGCCCGGGACGAACACCCCCCCAGGCAGGGTGTAACGGCAGAGTCATTGGCCAGGCTTAGGCCCGCGTTTAAACCGGATGGAACGGTCACCGCCGGTAATGCTTCGGGCATAAACGACGGGGCCGCGGTTGTCTTGGTGATGTCCAGGCAGAAGGCGGACGCCTACGGGCTGAAGCCCATGGCCCGGCTGTTAAGCTATGCCGCTTCGGGGGTTGACCCCGCGATTATGGGGGGGATGGGGGGGCCGGTGGAAGCGAGCCGCAAAGCGCTCCAAAATGCGGTTTATCCATCGATGCCATGGATTTAATCGAGGCCAACGAGGCCTTTGCGGCCCAGTCCTTGGCAGTTGCCAGGGAATTGAAACTCGATGCGGCCAAAGTTAACGTCAACGGAGGGGCAATTGCTCTTGGCCATCCCATTGGTGCCAGCGGTGCCCGTATACTCGTAACTTTACTGCATGCCATGGAAGATAGGGCAGCTAAATTGGGGGGGCTGGCCACACTGTGCATTGGTGGCGGGCAAGGTTACGCTGCCGTTGTGGAACGTTTGTAGCTGTGGAGGTGAAGAAATGATAGTAGGAGTAATCGGCGCCGGTACGATGGGCAGCGGCATTGCGGAAGTTGCGGCTCAAAAGGCGCAGGTAATCATGGTTGATGTGCATCTTGAATATGCGGAGGCGGGCCTGCAGGCGATTGCAAGAAGCTTAATCGCCAGGTGGACAGGGGGGGATATATTGATTCTGCTAAGCGAGATGAGATTTTGGCGCGAATCGAAATCAGCGATGATCTGCAGGTCCTGCAGGATGCTGATTTTGTTTTGGAGGCCGCCGTGGAGGATCTGGAAGCAAAAGAGAAATCTTTGCCGCCCTAGGCGAGACTTGTTCCGAGCGGTGCATTCTGGGCACGAACACTTCTGCCCTGAGCGTTACAGCTATTGCCACCGGTACCGTTAAACCGGAAAGGGTGGTGGGAATCCACTTTTTCAACCCCCCCGTCCCCGCATGAAGTTGGTGGAACTGGTAAGGACCCCCCCTTTACTTCTCAGGAATGTCTGCAAAAAAAGTCAAAGTTTTGTGGAGTCACTGGAAAAAAACGGCGGTGTTAGTGGAAGAATCGCCCGGTTTTGTCGTGAATCGGATTTTGGTTCCCATGATTAACGAAGCGGTTTTCCTGCTGCAGGAGGGTTCCGCTTCAGCACAGGATATTGATACCGCAATGCAGCTCGGTGCGAATCATCCTATGGGCCCCCCCCTGGCCTTGGCCGATTTGGTCGGCCTTGATATCTGTTTGGCAATTATGGAAACTCTGCATCAGGAGCTCGGTGAAGATAAGTACCGGCCCGCACCTTTACTGCGCAAGATGGTGCGTGCGGGTAAATTGGGCAGAAAAACCAAGGCGGGTTTCTTTGAGTACAGCTAACGTTGGGAGGTCATCATGAATTTGCAGTGTTTTAATCTAGCAGTCCGGGATCAATGGGCCCTTTTGGAGATCGCCCGCCCTGCAGAGCTAAATGTCCTGAACGAGACCATTTTACTGGAACTGGAAGAGGTTCTGGCGTCCCTAAAAGAACAGGGCATTAAAGTGGTGGTTATCACCGGGCAGGGTAGGGCTTTTGCAGCGGGTGCTGATGTGGCTGCAATGGCCAAGCAGGATGCGCGGGGGGGTGCCCAGCAGTTTTCGCAGTTGGGCAACAGGGTATTCCAGAAATTGAGGATCATCCCGCAATATTTATCGCTGCCGTTAACGGTTATGCCTTAGGCGGCGGGTGCGAACTTGCTTTGGCTTGCGATCTGCGTTTCGCATCAACGACAGCATCTTTCGGCCAGCCCGAAATCAATTTGGGTATTATTCCGGGTTTTGGCGGGACGCAGAGGCTGCCGCGCTTAATCGGCCCGGCCCGGGCTAAGGAGTGGATTTTCACCGGCGGGCGTTTTTCTGCCGAAGAGGCGTTAGCCGCGGGGCTTGTCTCGCGCCTTATGGAGCCTGAGCAACTGCTTGCCGAAACGGAATCCTTTGCCAGAAAAATGGCTGAAAAATCAGGACCGATTTTGGCTTTGGCCAAAGAGGCGCTCAATGCGGGGGTGGGCATCGGCCCGGAACAGGGGGGGAGCGGGAAGCGGAGCTGTTCGGCCTCTGCTTTGCCACCCATGACGGCCCGGAAGGAATTAAGGCTTTTTTTTGGAAAAACGCAGCCCCCCCAATTTCCGGGATTGCTAAAGTACGGCCGTACTATAATTTCATAAGACTGACAACAGACAATCTTCGCTTGCGGGTGGAGATTGTTTGTTATTTACTCCATAATCCGTTTAGTAGATGGAAACTCTACGCAGGAAAACGGCGAAAATGGAAAGGGGGGGATAAAAGCGATGTGTAAATTCCGATAATCACCAACGGTTGCCTCAGCTGTTTATAATTATATAATAGTTTCATTTCGTACGCCTTGCAAAGGTAATTCAGGAAATCTATGGAAGAATAGATCAAAACTAACCGATCCCAAGGGAGGGGGTTAAAAATGACCTATTCGCCCAAATTGTCCTCCGCCTTCAATGATACCTTTCTTAGAAGCCGTCATGTTTCAGCCCAATCGGGCATGTGTTCTTTTTGCACCGAGGAGTGTGATGGCACCTGCGAGGTGGCTCTAGCGGCGGTGCTGGGGGGGCCCGGACGGTCTATCCTACGAATACGGGTAATAATCAAGTTGCATCGGAAAAAAAATTTACCCCCGTTGATTTTTCCCACTTTAACATTAACGGCCGGGTGTTTGGGGGGGCTGTGGGGGGGTGTGCGGAAAACTATGAAGAAGCAAACATCTACCATGTGCAATTGGGTAGGACATACGGCAGGTTTAATGATGTGAAACTGGCTCTGCCCGTTATCTTGCCCGCACTAATTAAACTCAATTGGCAGGACTATTTCGGCGGGGCGGCTATGGCGGGGGTATCGGCCGTAATTGGAGAAAACGCAAGGGACAAGGATCCGAACCTAAAAATTGAAAACGGAAAAATCACTGAGTTTGCCGGCCTAAAGCCCATGCTTGATGCCTTCCGCCGGTATGATCGGGGCTACGGGCAGATTGTTCTGCAGTGTAATGTGGAAGATGACCTTCTGGGCCTGCCCGAATATGCCATCAGAGAACATGGTGTTGAAGCGATTGAATTCAAATTCGGGCAAAGCGCTAAAGGAACGCAACCGGCCAGGCGCTTGAAAATAGGCAGGAAGCGTTGGATAAAATTAAGTTGGGATTTTTGGTCTTCCCCCCCAATCCGAATGCTGAGCACATTGTCCAAGCAGACGAGGAGGGCATTTGTCCCAACTTTTACCTCTATGAAAGGCTGCCCCTGTGGGATGAAGACTACCTTATTCCGCGCCTTGCCCACCTAAGGGAGCTGGGGGGGTTAAAGAATGTCTATTTGAAGATGGCCGGTTACGATCGGCGAGATCTAGAACGGGTCATCCGGTTGGGCAGCACAGCCGAAGTGGACATGATTACCTTTGATGGGGGGGCGGGGGGGAGGCAGCGGTTACAGCCCGAACAAGATGATGAATGAATGGAGCCTGCCCATCGTAATGCTGCAGGCGGCGGTGTGCAATATTGTGGAGAAGCTGCGGGAACAAGGCCTGTGGGTGCCCGCAGTAACGATGACCGGCGGGTTTAGTTCGGAAGATCAGGTGTTTAAGTCTTTGGCGTACGGCGGCAATACAGTGACCGCGGTGGGCCTGTGCCGCGCCGCTATGACCGCGGCCATGATGGGTAAAAAAATCGGGAAACAGGTGGAGCGGGGGGGCAGTGTACCGAGGCACCTGCGGACGTATGGCAATACCATCGAGGAGCTGTACGGTGATCTGCCCGATTTACGCGCACTTTATGGCAAAGAGGCGAATGATTTTTCCCTGGGGGGGCGGTGGGGGGGGTATTCTCCTATTTGAACAAGATTGCGTTTGGCATCAAGCATTTTGCAGCCTTAAATCGCAAATTTGATCTTGCTTATCTGGACAGAAGCGATCTGATACCCTTAACAGCTGCTGCCCGGGAACTACTGCAGGGAAGATCGTTTGAAAAATAAGGACAAGGCCGGATGCCGGGCGGGAAGGGGAATGAAAATGCACGCTGCACGGCGGCTGATTATCCTGTTGGCTTTAATACTGGCGTTAACTGAACATACCGCTCCGGTGGGAGCAGCAACTTGGTCCGATCACGAGGGTCTAATCACAGTGGAACTTGAAAACGAACAAGTTTATGTCTCGTTCAACTTCGAGGCCCGGGTTCACTTTATAATCTTGGTCCTTACGCCCATGATGCGGACGAATTGGCATATGCGGAAGGCCCATATGGAATTGCCGGTTTGGAGGGGCAGATCGAAGATGTCTGTATCGTGACCAGCGATCTGTTTTGGCGCGAACCGTATAGCGATGATGTGGCACCCACAATCTTTTTTTCTGATGCGAGACGGTAGTGTGGAATGGCTCCAGATGGACATCTACTCAGCGATTGATTGGGGCTTCGGCATCAATCTTGAGGACTACTTTTATAGTTGGGGTCCTCTGCCCCCCCTCCTACCTCCGCTCCTATGTGGGTGGAGGATGGCCTTTCGGGTCAGCAATCTGTCTTTGGGCTTGCCGACGGCGGTATCAGGCATAACCTCGCCGATTTTTTTAACCTGATCTATCTGCCCGGTGGAAGATGGGTTGCGAACTTGTACCGAGCGATAGCGAGTCAAGCGGCATCGTGGGCACCCTTTATTTTGATGAGGATGGGTCCCTATCCTTCCAGGTTGAAGAGGTTGATGCATCGGGTGTGGTTGTTGATTCGCTAGAAAGCTGGTCCGGGACCTACCACCTTGCCTTTTCGCAAGAGGGCTCTATACTTAATTCCCTTTTCGTAGATTTAGGGCTGGAATGGTGGGTTGACGAAAATGGCGTTGGCCCTGAACTTCAGAACATAAAAGCGAATTATCGTTTAGAGACGCAAAACCCCCCCTGGGAGTTTGGGCTCCATCTGGTGCAGGGCGATCCCTTTTATCACTACAAAGAAGATAATACTGCTTATGCGTTTGAGAGCGGTATTTTTTTCTTACCTCGGCCTTTACGATAATTGGGAATGGGAGGAATATGTTGTGGATTATCTGGATTACACCAGCCTACAGGATATAAAGCACTTTCTCGATAACTACGATGTGGATCTGCGCAATGGCAGCGGCCAAACGGCCTTAATGCTGGCGCTGATTGCCGGGGGGGCGGGGGGGCAAGAAATAATAGAGGAACTAGTGTTGGCCGGAGCGGATGTCAATGCTAGCGATTTATCAAAGAATACGCCCCTGATTTGGGCGGCCTGGGCTGGGTCGGGCCGGAAGTGCTTTGTCTGCTGCTTGTGCAAGGGGGGGCAGATGTCAATGCCCGCGATGACATCGGCGCCACGCCACTGATGTGGGTGCTGTACCAGAATGGCAATTTGGAGTCTATTGCACTTTTGCTGGAGAAGGGCGCCGATGTGAACATCACCGATGATGATGGTGATGCTGCCTTAGCCTGGGCCATAATGGGCGGAGCAGATGGAGAAAAACTGACCGCGCTGCATGGGGGGGCAGGAGGGGGGGATGTGCAGGCAGTTAGCCATTCCGGCCGCGGCTTGCTGCACATCGCTGCGCAGGCGGATACGGTCAATGCAAATACTGTGCTTGGCTTCTGGATGCGGGGGTGGATCCAAATCATGTTGATGATTCTAATCATACCGCCCTTTCCCTATCTTTGATCACTGCGGTGGAACCGGCCGTCGTTAAGCGGTTACTAGAGGCAGGAGCCGATGTCAATGTGGCAGATAATGCCGGGAATACTCCCTTGATTTGGGCAACCTGGTCCGGGCAGGAACCGAATATCATCAAGATGCTGGTGGAGGCGGGTGCGGAGATCAACTATGTTGATGGTGATGCCTATTCACCCTTAATGTGGGCCTTAGCGGGCCGAGCGGAACCGGAAACGATCAGCATTCTGCTGGAAGGCGGTGCTGATTTAGAACTGGTCGATTATATAACGCCTTTGAGCCTGGCCTTGAATAATGAATGCAGTGCTGAGATCATCATTGCCTTGATTGAAGCCGGTGCAGACGTGAACAAAGAAAATGAAGACGGCTCTCACCCTTTTCTCAGCGCGATACTTTACGATTACGGTTTCAATGTTTTCACCGCCTTTGTTGAAGCGGGTGCCGATTTGTTCGCGGGCGAATATGGCGGCAATGCCGCCTTAATGTATGCTGCAATCAATCTGAGTGCTGATGGTGCGAAAATGGTTGAATACTTACTCGCTAGGGGGGGCTGTCCGTTGATGCCCGTGATTTTAGCGGCTCAACGCCTCTGCTCTGGGCCGCGGGCGCCAACACAAATGCGGATGTTTTCCACCTTTTAATAAAGGCCGGGCAGATGGCACCCTGCGCTCGGGGGGGGAGGGGAAGAATGCCTTTGACTATGCCGCCAATAATGAGTCTCTGATTAATACGGAAGAATATTGGCTGCTGAACGAGGCACGGTTTTAACCAACATTAGCCGGTGTTTTTCTGCTTGCGGCAAATTTTGGGCTCATTAATAGATACCTGTTTTTCAACAGCGCAAGGTTTGACAAAGAAAGGCCTCCGTTTAACCGGGGGGGCCTTTTTAGGGTGCTCTATGTTAAATATAATCATGAATATTACGGGGGGGAAATTATTAATTTAAGGAAGGATTTTAGCGATGGACGGTGAATGCTAAAGATGAGTAAACTTGTACGTACAACAATACAACCTGATGTACTAATGGCGCAGGAGGTCGAAGCAATGATAGAACGCGGCATACACAAGGGCAGCGTGGTACCCCTTTACCACCAATTGAGGGACATTTTAAGAGAACAGATAAACAATCGTACATTCAAACCGCACCAGCAAATTCCATCTGAGCCCGAGCTGCAAAGGCTGTATGGATTAAGTCGTGCCACAATTCGTAAGGCTATCGATGGTTTGGTGCGCGAAGGGTTGATCTACCGCTTGCACGGCAAGGGTACTTTCGTGGCCGACCCGCGGGATCGGCAGAGTATTGTTTTGGATTCTTTCACAAAAAAACATGCGTTCGTTAGGTTTTACACCATCTACAATTGTCTTGGAAAGCTGCTTGCTCACCGAGGTGGAAACGGCGCTGCGCCAAAAATTGGGGCTTGATGAGGGCGAGCATGTCATTCGGTTAAAACGCCTGCGCTATCTTGATGGAGAACAGATTCTTGTGGCCACGTCATATCTGCCTGCATCTTTGTTTCCGGGTTTAGAAAAAGCTGAGACTACCGGTTCGCTTTACAAAACGTTGGTGGAAAAGTACGGCATTAAGCCCGATTGGGCAGAAGATTTTATCGAACCGGTGATCATTTCTGAACAGGATGCCAAATGCTTGAACACAACCGCGGGACAGCCCGGTTTATTGGTGGAGCGGCATACGTATACAGCTGACAACGATTTAGTGGAGGTCTGTTATTCTCTAATTCGCGGCGATAAAGCTAAGTTTTATTTGAAGCATAGTAGTTAGGATCGGTTCGATGATTTAAGGAGGTCAAAGTAAATGCCTGGGATAGCGGAGGCCAAAGGGCGGGCTAGGCGGCGGGCGCAAGTTAAACGGACGCTGATAGGTTATACGTTCTTGACACCGGCATCGGCGATTACGATTCTTTTCATCTTTGTACCCGTGTTTATGGCTTTTTACCTCAGTTTCTTTGAGTGGGATCTAATCAGCCCCCCCAAAACATTTGTGGGTCTGCGCAACTACGCCCGACTGTTTGGGTCCAAGGATTTTTTTTGTTGCGATGCGCAATACCCTTTATTTCGTCGCAGTCCAGCTGCCTTTGGACTTTGCTATCTCGTTGGGTATCGCCCTACTGCTGAACCAAAAAAAATTAGGGGGCCTCTCCTTTTATCGGACGGTGTTTTTCACCCCCGTGATTACATCAACCGTAGCCGTGAGTGCCGTGTGGCTTTGGCTCTATGACCCCTTTGACGGACTTTTTAATTATCTCTTAGAACTGGTGGGTTTAAATCCCATCGGGTGGCTGAACGATCCTAAATGGGCCATGTTTTCGGTGATTATCATGACGGTCTGGAAAGGACTCGGCTATAACGTGGTTCTCTTTTTAGCGGGGCTACAAAACATCGATGCCAGCTTATATGAAGCGGCTGCCATTGATGGGGCCACTTCGCGGCAGCAATTTCGCTATATTACTCTATCCCAGCTATCCCCCCCGACCATGTATTTTATCTTGATTATGGGTGTGATTAACTCTTTTAAAGTGTTCACCCAGGTGGATGTCATGACACCGGGTGGTGGTCCTTTGAAAAGCACCTTGGTCATTGTGTATCTAATCTACATGCGTGCATTTAATTCCTTCCGCTTTGGAGAAGCCAGTGCCCTCTCGGTACTTCTTTTCCTTTTAATTTTATCCCTGACCTTGGTGCAGCGCATCTTTTTAGAAAAACGTGTTTACTACAGTTGAGAAAGAAGGTTAGAACATGCCCCCCCGGAATCTGGCCAAACGCCTAATCATCCACTTGGTTTTAATTGTGTTGGGTGCGGCCATGGTCCTGCCCTTCGCGTGGATGGTTTCCACTTCTTTAAAAGGCTATCACGAAATATTTCGTTATCCGCCCAATTGGATACCGGACTCTTTACGCTGGGAAAATTACGTGCAGGTCTGGAAGTTGGCACCTTTTGGCAAATTCTATCTAAATAGCATTCTGGTTGGGGTGTTGACAACTTTGGGCCAAGTTGTTACCGGTATCCTAGCCGCGTATGCTTTTGCCCGCATGGATTTTTGGGGCCGCGACAAGGCTTTCATGCTGTTTTTGGCCACCCTAATGGTGCCTGCGCAGGTCACTCTCATTCCCACCTACATCGTCATGAGTAAAATTGGTTGGATAGACACCTACAAGGGTTTAATAGTACCCTTTACTGCCTCTGCTTTTCGGTTTTCCTACTGCGGCAGTTCTTTTTGACTATTCCCAAAGAATTGGAAGAAGCGGCCATCATGGATGGATGCTCGAGGATCCGCTTCATCTTTACGATTCTAGTGCCGCTGGCCAAACCGGCCATCGCCAGCGTCTCGCTTTTGGTTTTCTTGGTTCTTGGAACTCGTACCTTTGGCCGTTGATTGTGATTAACTCCAATCAAATGCGGACCTTGCCAATCGGTTTACGGTATTTTGTTTCCCAACAAGGAGGGGGGGAGTGAATGGCATTACCTAATGGCAGCCTCATTAATAGTGATGCTGCCGGTGTTAATTGTATTCTTCCTTGCCCAGAAACAGTTTATCGAGGGCATTGCAAGAAGCGGGATTAAGGGTTAGGACTAAATTTAGGAGGGAACCAAATGAAAAGAAGAGTGCTGATGTTGTCGCTACTTTTGTTGTTGTTAATAGGCGCATCCGGTGCCGCGGCAGCAAAAACAACGATTTCTTTTTGGTATGCAATTGGCAGTAACGCGGGGGGGCGCGTCTTTCAGGAAATGGTCGATGAGTTTAATGCCACTCACGATCACATTTATGTGGACGCTGTTTATACGGGCAACTATGGCGAGACGGCTCAAAAAGTAACCGCCAGCCTGGCCGCGGATACTCTGCCAACGGGGGGGGTTGATTCCGGCCACTCCGCTATTCACCGGACGCTCTGGCAATTACCTGATTGATGAGTATTTGCGGGGGGGCCGCAGGGACTGGATATGGAAGACTTTTATGATGAGTTTTGGAATTACAACAAATATGAAGGAAGGATCTGTTCTTTACCGTTTAACAACAGTACCCCCCCGTTTTGTTTTATAACAAGGACATTATGCGGCAGGCGGGCTTGGAGCCTAAGGCGCCGCAAACCTGGGATGAACTGGTGGAAATGGCGGTTCATCTGCGGGATTGGGCTAAAACAGAAAACATCCGCAATTTCTCACCCATTAACATGCGCAACGAAGATTGGATGCTGAAGGGTTTCATTTTGCAAAACGGCGGAGAATTGATGAATGCTGACTACTCCGCTGCGCTGATTAATGAACCGGCGGCGGTGGAGGCCATTGAATTTTGGGTCTCCCTAATTGATTTGGGCTTAATGCCCGCCGGTGCCCACGGCCGGGCCCGGGATCAGTTTATCGCCGGAAACCAGGCGTTTCTGTTCGATTCAACCGCCGGGATAGGCAGCATTTCACAGACGGTTGATTTTGAAATGGCCACGGCTATGTTACCGGGCAACAAACGCCGGGCGGTAACTTTGGGCGGGGGCTGGGTTGACGATGTTTCCCGCTACACCGGAAAAAGAAGATGCTACTTGGGAGTTTTTAAGCTGGCTTTTGACACCCGAAAATGTTGTGCACTGGTCGACGAGTACCGGCTACGTGCCCATTCGCAAGAGTGTTTTGGAAAGTGCCGAGATGCAGAGTTTGTTTGAGGAAAGCCGTATTACAGAGCCGCCTTCGAGCAGCTGGAGCACGTGGTTTCTCTTGAGCAATTTTGGGAGCTGGGAGCATTGGATGAGTATCTTGGCACTTTAATTTCTAACGTGGAATTTAAGGCCATGTCCCCCCCAACAGGCCGCAGACGAATTAGTGAAAAATCTAGCCGATGATATGGAGCGGAACAAATAAACAAAAATCCAACACAATGGCTCCGCCTAGGTCCGCCTCGGCGGGGCCTGTCTTAGGGCTGAAGGGAGAAACGCTGTATGGAACAAAAAAAATACTCGGTTCCTTAGTGGGGGTTGCCTTAGGTGATGCTCTGGGGGATGCCCACCGAATTCATGACTCAACAGTCAATTAGCGATATTTACGGAGAGGTAAGGGAATTTCGCACACCCCATAAAGATCACTATCACCATCATTCCCTTAGGCGTGCTCAGGTAACTGATGATACGGAGCAAACTCTGGCTTTACTTGATGCTTACTTTAAGCACGGCTACCTAGATGCTCAGGTGACTGCGCAGGCCTTGGTCAGTTGGGCTCACGAAAAGGACGTTTTCAATTCTACCTATTTAGGGCCGAGCTCACGCCGGGCTTTACAGCGTTTGATGCGGGGGGGTGATGACCCCGCGCAGACCGGGCTTTTTGGTACCACGGTGGGCGGTGCCATGCGTATGCTGCCTGTGGCCTGGGCTAGTCTGGGTGATCAGAACCGGGCTGTTCATACCGCTGTGCAGGTTAGTATGCCCACGCACGGAACCAGCTTGGCTATTTCCGGTGCCGCCGCTATGGCCCTGGCCTTAATGGAGTGTTTTTCGGAAGGCTCAGACTTGGCACCCATTCTTACCGCCGCTTGCGAAGGTGCCAAGCTAGGCCTAAGTTATGGTTATCCCTATCCGGGTGCGTCCATAGCGAAACGAATCCGTTGGGCGGTCGATTTGGCAGTGAGCGCGCCCGACCTTAAAAGTGCTTCAGCGGCGCTTTATGATTATATTGGGGGGGTGGACATGGTCCCCCACGAGATCATCCCCCCCGTAGTAATGGCCCTTTTTGCCCGACCCGAGGAGCCAATGGAGCGCCTAATTGGCGCTGTCAATATCGGTGGCGACACGGACACGATCGCTTCTATGTTGGGTGCTCTTTTGGGGGCATTTTACGGTGTTGATGTGTTTCCCCCCCAAGCGATGTGGGAAGAGATTGAATATACTAACGGAATTGACTTTCATTATTATGCAGTGCAAATGACGCGAAAACTAAAAACGGGAGGTTTCTCGGATGAGCGGTAAAGCGATCCGTCTCAAGCGCATTTTCAAAGCAGATGGCAAAACAGTAATCAGTGCCTTGGATTTTGGCGGTTTTATGGGACCCAGCCCCCCCGGTTTGGAAAGCCCGCAATATATTGTTGAGCGAGTAGTGCGGGGCGGGGCGGATGCCGTTATTGTCAATCCGGGTTTTGCTCGGGAGGCGGAAGGTGCCTACGGGGGAAAGACCGGTTTGATTTTGCGCATAACCGGCGGCGCCAGTAGATTTTCGCCCGATGGAAGCAAGCATGTACCGACCAGCTCTGTCCCGGAAGCGGTGCGGCTGGGTGCGGATGCAGTCTGCGTAATGGTGATCATTGGAGCCACGGAGGAGCATGCCATGCTAGCAAATCTTGGCCGTGTGGTGGAGGACGCCAATCAGTACGGAATTCCGGTCTTGGCAGAGCTGCTGCCCGAATATGAACACAGCTTTGATCCGAAATGGGTGGGTGTTTGTGCCCGGCTTGGTTTTGAATTGGGTGCAGACGCGGTGAAAACCTATTATTGCGGCGATCAATTCGCAGAGGTTGTCCGTAATTGCCCAATTCCCATTGTGATGGCGGGCGGTCCGAAAAAAATCGGACATTTTTGTTAACATCCAAGGTGCCCTACGGGCCGGGGCAGCGGGTGTGGCGATTGGGCGCAACATTTTTCAGGCGGCGGATCCCCCCCGGGAATATACACGCCGAATTGTGCAACTTGTACACGGAGAACAATACATTTGTGGGAGTGATTGAGGTGAAAGCAGTAATTTATCGTGGCCCCGAAAGATGACTGTTGAAGAAATAGCGAAACCGTCCATCGGACCCGATGAAATACTGGTTCAGGTCAAGGCGAGCGGGATTTGCGGCACAGATGTG
>JMBV01000166.1_pt1 | contig 25106 bp, 41 predicted proteins | sample 616531 | NCBI WGS metagenome assembly JMBV01 (sample SAMN02727904, study PRJNA239997) | anaerobic digester metagenome | biome: anaerobic digester; isolation source: mesophilic anaerobic digester inoculated with municipal waste water sludge... | place: Germany: Bielefeld University, CeBiTec ...
TAATTATGATGGAGAAGATATGCCACATTTCAGTGGTTTTCCTGGACAAGGTGGATATAATTACGATGAAGACCATGATGGGAAAATAGATGGAAAAACTTCAGATACAGAAGGAAATTTTGTAGCAGAAATCGCAGGCTGGGAAACCAAAAGAGATAGAGGAGACTCATATGTTTTAGGTTTAGGAACCTGGTCAGAACAAATGGACAAATTTCAAGAGATATTTGTAGGAAAGACTGTGGAAGAAGTTGAAGAATGGTTTAATAGATATACTTCAGATATAAATGGAAGGCCTTTAAAAGAAGGTTCTGATAAACCAGAAGATAAGGAAAAATATGATTCACTAACAGATGAAGAAAAGGCTATGCTTGCTGATGTTGTTTCAGGTGCAACTATGAGTTTAAATGATAGTCATGGTGATATAATTCAAGCAATTAAGGCATCCTTTGAAAAATCAGTAGATATAAATATTGAAATCAAATAATATAGATTATTTATGATAATATAAAAGCATCCTTAAATTTAAGGATGCTTTTATATTGTTTTATTTCAACATAGAACTTAAGAACCATAGATTCTTGCTATAGGATGAAATATAGTCTTCAAATATGGCTACTGTTTCAAAATCTCCTTCTTCGTCAGCTAGATTTCTAACTTCAGTAGCTAATTTTTTCATAGATTCCATATCTTTTTCATTATTTCTAAGGATTCTTGTACAGAGAAGTCCTTTGCTTCTACTTCTTTAATAGATGCTTTTTTTTAGATACTCAGCCATAGTAGATAAAGGAGTTTCATCTTTCATCTTTAATAATTCAGCTACTTCGTCTATGTCTTCAAATACTGCGTCATAAATTTCTTCTGTAAAATTGTGAACTTCCATAAATTGTTTACCTACTACATTCCAGTGGATATTATGCAATTTTGCATTTAATACATTTAGATTAGCTAAATATTCTTGTAATAAATCAATATGTTTCATAAACTTACCTCCTAAAATTTTAATATAATCATCTATTGTCTTCTTGTATATATATTGTATAATATAAAGGGAGAAACAAAAAGGCACAAATTTGTTAGTAGTATAGGAGGATATTATGAAAAACAAGGTTTTTAATGGATTTGAAATAGTTCAAGATTTAATAAAGCTTAGATGGGTACCTGAGATATTGAAATCCATAGATTTAGGCAATCAACGATATAGTGAGATTCAAAGGAGTATTCCATATATAAGCCATACAGAATTGAATAGAAAATTGGCAATACTTACAGAGAAAAAAAAGTTATAGATAGGGAAGTAGATGATAGCAAAAATACCTATTATACTCTACTTAGCTTTGGTAAAGATTTAGTTCATATTTTTAATCACTTAGAAGAATTAGAGGAAAAATATTTTCAGATATCTTAAGCTTATAAATGAAAATATGAGAAAAATAAAGTTTATTATAGAAATATAAAGGAGGATAAAATGAAACCAAAAGTAGCATTTATATGTGTTCACAACTCCTGTAGATCTCAAATATCAGAAGCATTAGGAAAATTATTTGCATCTCATATTTTTGATTCATATTCTGCAGGTACAGAAACAAAGCCTGAAATTAATCAAGATGCAGTGAGGGTAATAAAAGATTTGTATGAAATTGATATGAATCAAACTCAGAAATCCAAGATACTGACAGATATACCAGAAGTTGATATAGTAATAAAAATGGGTTGTAATGTTGCTTGTCCATTTTTACCTTCTAAACATGAAGAAGATTGGGGGGGATTAGAAGATCCTACAGGTAAAGAAGATGAAGAATTTATAAAAACAGCTAAGATAATTGAAGATAAGATAAAAGATTTAGCAAAGAGAATTAAAAACAATGAAATAAAATTATAATACAGAAGGTCTAGTTTATACTAGCTTTTTTTAAAATATTAAATTTTAGACTATTGACATTTATTTATAATAGAGATATTATATTCATATTACTATATGCCTATATGGGCATATAGTAATTAACACTATATTAAGAAAGGGGGGGATTTTGGTGAATAAACTACTAAATTATTTCAAACTGCTCTCAGATGAAACAAGACTTAGAATAATGGTGCTTTTATATCATAATGAACTTTGTGTATGTCAGATAACAGGAATAACTGAAATATCTCAACCTAATGTATCAAAGCATCTAGCAAGGCTTAGGGATATGGGTATGGTAAAAGATAAAAGAAAAGAACAATATATTTTTTTTATTCGTTAGCTTTTGAGGATAAATTATTTGACGATATACTTGAAAAGATAATTGATAATATAGAAGATTATCCAGTTTTAAAATCCGATATTGAAAAAAAGTAGAGAAGCAGCAAAATATGTTGATTTAGATACCATATGTCAATAAATAGGAAGGTGGTTCTTATGAGTATATTCAGTTGGCTAAATGCTCAACTATTAAAAATGCAATGGCTTTGGGATTTAATAGAGCTATTGGTAGTCAAAGTATTTGGATTATCTATGGAAAGTAGAATAGGAGGAAGTGTTCACTTTTTTTATTTATGATGTTATAAAGATATTTATTTTATTAGCTGTACTTATATTTATAATATCTTATATTCAAAGTTATTTTCCTCCAGAAAAAAAACCAAGAAAATACTTGGTGGATTTAAAGGTATAAAAGGAAATATATTAGGTGCATTATTAGGAACCGTAACACCTTTTTGCAGTTGTTCTAGTATACCTATATTTATAGGTTTTACTTCAGCAGGATTGCCTATTGGTGTTACATTTTCCTTCTTAATATCTTCGCCTATGGTAGATATTGCATCTTTACTTTTACTAATGTCTTTCTTTGGTGCAAGAATAGCTATAGCATATGTAGTAGTAGGCTTGATACTTGCAGTTATAGGTGGAACTATTATTGAAAAATTGGGTATGGAAAAGCACATAGAAGATTATGTATGGGGGGGAGTTCAAAATATTGATATTGAAGCTGAGGAAATGACTCGTAAGGAGAGAGTAAGTTTTTCTAAGGAACAAGTTAAAGGAATATTTAAGCAGGTTTGGGTATATGTTCTACTTGGAGTTGGTATTGGAGCAGCTATTCATAACTGGATTCCACAATCATTTATAGAAAAAAAATCTTAGGACAAAACAACCCATTTTCTGTTATAATAGCTACATTTGTTGGAATACCAATATATGCAGATATATTTGGAACCATTCCAATAGCAGAAGCTTTAGTTACAAAAGGAGTTGGTATTGGTACGGTATTGGCATTTATGATGGGTGTAACTACATTATCCCTTCCCTCCATTACGATGTTAAGTAAAGTAGTAAAACCAAAACTACTAGGAGTATTTATAGTAATTGTAACAATAGGAATATTAATAATAGGATATTTATTTAATGCTTTATCATTTTTCTTTATATAAATGAAAGGAATATAAATAAGAGGAGGTATATATAATGATAATTAAAATATTAGGTACAGGATGTAGTAAGTGTAAAAAAAATTAGAAGCTAATGCAAGAAAGGCAGTAGAGGAATTAGGAATTGATGTATCCATAGAAAAAGTAACAGATTTTAAGGATATAATGAAGTATGGTGTTATGCAGACTCCTACTCTTGTAGTAGATGAAAATGTTAAAGCAGTTGGGAAAAATTTATCTGTAGAAGAAATAAAGAAAATTTTAACAGTATAATTAAATAGATGGTTTCTTAACAAGGATTTTACTAATATAATTATAATATCTTGAGCTGACTTAGGTTAGCTCTTTTTTTCATCATTTAAAATTCTTTTATTTTCTTAAGTATATGGAAATCTCATCACCATTACTATATAATAAATAAAGAATGATGATTTAGGATGGTGGTTAAATGGATTTTTTTAGCAGGACTTAATGATAGACAAAGAGAAGCGGTTCTTCATACAGAAGGACCTTTACTTATTATGGCTGGTGCAGGTAGTGGTAAAACAAGGGTAGTTACACATAAAATAGCATATTTAATAGAGGAAAAGGGAGTTTTCCCGGGAAATATTTTGGCAATAACCTTTACTAATAAAGCTGCCAATGAAATGAAGGAAAGGGCTGCCCAATTGCTAGATACAAATGTAGATAGTATGTGGATAGGAACTTTTCACTCTATTTGTGTAAGGATTTTAAGAAGAGATATAGATAAAATAGGATATGATAGATCTTTTACTATTTATGATAGAGACGACCAAATTACCCTTATGAAGGAATGTATTAAAGAATTAAATGTGGACAAAGATATGTATAAGGAATCTTCTATATTATCAAAGATTAGTTCTTTAAAGGATTCCCAAATTACTCCAGATGAGTATATTAATGAAAATTATGGAGATTTTCGAGAAAGAAATATTGGAGAACTATATGCCTTATATGAAAAAAAAGCTAAAGCAGTATAATGCATTAGATTTTGATGATTTAATAATTAAAGCTGTAGAATTACTTCGTGAAAATAAGGATATATTAGGATATTATCAGAGGAAATTTCAGTATGTCTTTGTAGATGAATATCAGGATACTAATAAGATTCAATATGAACTTGTAAAGTATTTATCAGCTAAATATAGAAATATATGTGTAGTAGGGGATTCTGATCAATCTATTTATGCATGGAGAGGTGCAGATATTAGTAATATCTTAGACTTTGAGAAGGATTTTGAAGGGGCAAAAACTATACTACTTGAGCAAAATTATAGATCAACTCAAAATATATTAAATGTGGCAAATGAAGTTATTAAAAATAATTATGAAAGAAAAGCAAAAAAAAGCTTTGGACTGATAAGGAAGAAGGAAGTAGTGTAATTTATGAACAATTAGACTATTCAGATGAAGAAGCATTTTTTTGTTGCAAATAAAATTCACCAATTGATATATAAAGGCTACAAGCCTTCAGATATAGCTATACTCTATAGAACTAATGCTCAATCCCGTTCCTTTGAAGAAGCTTTTATGAAGGAAGAGCTACCTTATAAAATAGTTGGAGGCCTTAGATTCTACGATAGAAAAGAAGTTAAAGATATAATTGCATATTTACAAGTATTACAAAATCCTTTAGACAATATATCTTTAAAAAGAATAATCAATACTCCGAGAAGGGGTATAGGGGATGCTACAGTGGATAAAATAGAAGAATATGCCACTGAAAAAGGAGAATCTATATATGAAGCCTTATTATCCCTAGATAATATAGATAGTCTATCTACTAGGGCTAAAAACAGTGTAAAACCCTTCGTAGATATGATGAATAATCTTATAGCAATGAAAGAGATTATGGGAGTAAAAGATTTAATAGAGAAAGTAATCTACGAGTCTGGATATATATCAGATCTTGAAAATGATAATACCATTGAATCTAGGACAAGAATAGATAATATAATGGAATTTATATCAGTGGCAATTGCCTTTGAAGAGAAAAATGAAAATACTAATTTAGAGGAGTTTTTAGCTTCTGTATCTTTACTTTCAGATATAGATAAAACTATTGATGAAGATAATTTAATAACTATGATGACAGTTCATAGTGCAAAGGGATTAGAGTTTCCAGTTGTATTTTTAGTAGGAATGGAAGAAGGATTATTTCCTATTTCAAGGGCTTTAGAGAATGATGAGGACTTAGAAGAAGAAAGAAGATTGTGTTATGTAGCAATAACTAGGGCAGAGGAGGTATTGTTTATTACAAATGCCCAGAAACGTACTATCTATGGAAGAACAAATTACACCCTTCCTTCTAGATTTATAGAGGAAATGGGAGATACCATAGAGAAAAAGGTGGAAAAGAAGGTAGTAAAACCTGAAGAAGAACTTATTAGAATAAAAGATTTTACAATGCCTAATTTATTTAAACCTACTCCAAAGACTAGAGACAATTCTAATATAGAAGTAGCTTTAGGTGATAAAGTTAAACATAAAAAATGGGGGGGTATAGGTACTATAGTTCAAATAAAAGATAGGGAAAAAGACAAGGAATTGGTTATAGCCTTTGAAAAAGATGGATTAAAAAGATTGTTATTGTCCTTAGCACCCATAGAAATTATTAGGGGGGGTAATAATTTGGATAAAGAAAAGAGAATTCAGGAGCTTATAGATATAATAGATGATTTAAATTATCATTATTATACCTTAGATAATCCGAAGGCAAGCGATAAAGAGTATGATCTGCTTTATGATGAATTAGTAAGATTAGAATTGGAAACAGGGATGGTATATCCCTATTCTCCTACTCAAAGGGTAGGAGGTCATATTCTAGATAAGTTTGAAAAACATACCCATCTAGGAAGATTGTGGAGCTTAGATAAGAGCCAAAGTTTTGGAGAACTTAGAAATTGGGATAATAGAGTAAGAAGATTAATAGAAGATTATAATAGACTGAATGAAGATAAATTGCCAGATCCAGTATATATTTTGGAATATAAATTTGATGGTTTAACTATAAATTTAACTTATAAAAATGGGGAGTTAGTCCAAGGGGCTACTAGAGGTAATGGAACTGTAGGGGGGGAAGCTATACTTGAGCAATTAAGAACCATAAAACTTATACCCTTAAAAATAGAATACCAAGGAACCATAGAGATACAGGGAGAAGGCTTGATGCCTTTATCAGCTTTAGAAAAATATAATGAAACTGCAATAGAACCTTTAAAAAAACGCAAGAAATGCGGCAGCAGGTGCTTTAAGGAACCTAGATACAAAGGTAACTGCAGATAGAAATCTAACTGCTTATTTTTATAATATAGGATATATTGAAGGAAAGACCTTTAATACTCATCGAGAAGCACTAAAATTTCTAAAGGACAATAGATTACCAGTATTTCCCTATGCAAAATCCTTTAATAGTATAGAAACTTTAATCGAAGAAATAGAAAAGCTAAAGGAAGAAAGAAGCAAATTAGATGTATTAACAGATGGTTTAGTTATTAAAATAGACGATATACGAACTAGGGAAATCCTAGGTTTTACAAATAGATTTCCCCCCCGTTGGGCCATTGCTTATAAATTTGAAGCAGAGGAAACTAGTACAAAACTTTTAGGAGTACAATGGAATGTGGGACGTACTGCTAAGGTAACTCCTACTGCCATATTAGAACCTGTAGAAATAGGAGGTGTAACAGTAAGGAGGGCTACCCTTAATAATTATGATGATATAATAAGAAAAGGTGTTAGATTAAATTCTAAAATTCTTATTAGAAGATCTAATGATGTAATTCCAGAAATATTAGGGACCTTGGAAACAGATGAGGAAACATATCCTATAGAAAAACCAACTCATTGTCCAGCTTGTCATAGTGAATTGTATCAAGATGGTGTTCATATATTTTGTCCAAACTCTCTATCTTGTAAGCCTCAATTAGTTGCTAGATTAGTTCATTTTGCCAGTAGAGATGCAATGAATATAGAAGGATTTAGTGAAAAACAGCAGAAAAGCTATTAGAGGAATTAGATATACGAGATTTACCTGAAATCTATGAAATTAAATTTGAAGATTTAATTAAGTTAGAGGGATTTAAGGAGAAAAAGACTAATAACTTATTGGAAGCCATAGAAAAAAAGTAAAGAAGTATCTCTAGCTTCATTTATATATGCCTTAGGAATAAATAATGTAGGTATAAAAACTGCCACAGATTTAGCAAATTACTTTAAATCCTTAGATAGGCTTAAAGAGGCTACCTTTGAAGAATTGATACAAGTTGGGGATATAGGGCCTATTATAGCTAATAGTATTTTAGAATTTTTCCATGATAAAGAGATATTAAAAGCTATAGATAAGCTTTTAGGTGAAGGTGTTACTCCGATATATGAAGAAGTAGAAACATCAGAATCTATATTTACAGATAAAACTGTGGTAATTACTGGAACAATTGAAGGCCTTACAAGAAATGAAATCAAAGATTTAGTAGAAAAAAAATGGGAGGTAAGGTTACAGGTTCTGTAAGCAAAAAGACTGATTTTGTAATTGTTGGAGAAAATCCTGGGTCTAAATATAATAGGGCGGTAGAACTAGGTATAGAAATTATTGGTGAAGAAAGATTGAAAACTATTATAGACAGTGAATAGTAGATTTTTAGTTTCCATTATTGAATAATGAAAGGAGTGTATTTATGATTAATAAAGATACTGTATTAGAAATGGCTGAATTAGCTAAATTATCTATTTCAGAGGCTGAATTAGATAGGTATGTTGATAATTTAAATCAAATGATAGAAGTTGTAGACAAAATAAAAGAAGTAGATACAGAGGATTTAGAGCCTAATTATAATGTAAACAACCTAATAAATCCTTTAAGAGAAGATGAAATAAAGGAAAGCCTTCCAAGAGAAGAAGTGCTTAAAAATACTAATGAAGAACAATATGGATATTTTAAAATTTTAAGAGTAATGGATTAAGGGGGGTGATGGATAGTGGATATTATAGATTTAAAAGCTTGGGAAATGAAAGAGAAACTATTAAATAGGGAAATTTCCAGTAGAGAAATATTAGAATCACATTTAAATAGAGTAGAAGAAGTAGAAAAGGATATCAATGCTTTTATTACTATTAATAGGGAAAAGGCATTATTAGATGCTGATATTATAGATAAGAAAATTAAAATGGAGAAGAAGTAGGGGCATTGGCAGGAATTCCCATAGGAGTAAAGGATAATATTATGACTAAGGATCTTAGGACTACTGCTGGATCTAAAATCCTTGAGGATTTTATTTCTCCATATGATGCTACAGTTATAAAGAAAATTAAAGAAAATCATGGGATAATTTTAGGTAAAACTAATATGGATGAGTTTTCCATGGGAGGAACTACTCAATCTTCTTATTTTGGTCCTACTAAGAATCCTTTAGATAATACTAAAGTACCAGGAGGCTCATCAGGAGGGTCAGCAGCGGCAGTTAAATCTAAGGAGGTACCATTGAGTATAGGTTCAGATACAGGAGGCTCAATTAGGCAACCAGCCAGCTATTGTGGATTAGTTGGAATTAAGCCCACCTATGGACTAGTATCTAGATATGGTTTAATAGCTTTATCTAATACCCTAGATCAAATAGGTGTATTTGGAAGGGATGTACAAGATGCAGTACTTATGTTAAATGTAATTTCAGGCAAGGATCAAAGGGATTTTAGTACAATGGATTCAAAGGCTTTAGATATAGAATCTTTGGAGAAAGTAGATTCTTTAAAGGGGGGGATTAAAGTTGCCTTACCTAAGGAATTTTTCCTAGGAGAAATGGATGATAGAGTAAAAGCAGAAATGGATAAATCTATAAATATATTTAAAGATTTAGGTGCTACTATTGAAGAAATAGATTTACCAAGTGTAAAATATGCATTAGAAACTTATCATATTATTACAAGTGGAGATATTAGTTCCAATATGGCTAGATTTGATGGAATTAGATATGGATATAGAGCAAAGGATTATGAAACCTTAGATGAATTATATATTAATTCTAGAACAGAAGGCTTTGGAGAAGAAGTAAAAAGAAGGATCCTATTTGGAACATATATATTAAGTGGTCATAGAGGAAAAGAATATTATGATAAAGCACTTAAAGTTAGGACTAAAATCATAGGAGAATTTAATAATGTATTTTCTAAATATGATATAATCCTATCTCCAACATCTCCAAATTTAGCATTTAATTTAGGAGAAAAGAGATCTGAAATCTATAGTCGTAATGAAGCTTTATTCCAAATGCCAGTTAATTTAGCTGGTCTATGTGCTATATCGGTACCAACGGGAAATAAGGAAGGATTACCAGTAGGATTACAAATAATTGGAGATAGATTTAAAGAGATAGATATTATTAAAGCTGCTTTTGCTTATGAAGGGATGGTGAAATAAATGGGATATAAAACTATAATTGGTTTAGAAATACATGTGGAATTGATGACAAAGACAAAAATATTTTGTAATTGTACAAATGAATTTGGAGGAGAAGCAAATACCCATTGCTGTCCAGTATGTTTAGGACTTCCTGGTGCAATACCACAACTTAATGAAAAAGTATTGGAATATGGAATTAAAGCAGGGATAGCATTTAATTGTGATATAGCTAGAAAAACTAAGATGGATAGAAAAAATTATTTTTACTCTGATTTAGTTAAGGGATACCAAATATCTCAAGATGATATTCCTCTATGCTCAAATGGATATGTGGAAATCGAGTTAGAAGAAGGAACAAAAAAAGTTCGATTAGATAGAATACACATAGAAGAAGATACTGGTAAGTCTGTTCATACAGAAACAGGAGATACTTTACTTGATTATAATAGAGCAGGGGTACCTTTAATTGAAATAGTAACTAAGCCAGATATGAATTCTGCAGAAGAAGCTAGATTATTTTTAGAAAAATTAAGAGCCACATTAAAATATATTGAAGTCTCCGATTGCAAGATGGAAGAAGGTTCTTTAAGATGTGATATAAATGTAAATGTAGTAAATGAAGAAACTGGAGAAAAAAACAAATATTACTGAAATCAAAAATCTTAATTCCTTTAGAGCAGCTGTAAGGTCCATTGAGTATGAAGAGAAAAGACATATTTCTCTATTAGAAGAAGATAAAAATACAGAAAAAGAAACTAGAAGATGGGACGAAGTAGAAGGCAAAACCATAATTATGAGGGAAAAAGGTGGAGCTGCAGATTATAGATATGCAGTAGATGGAGATATTTTACCTATAGAAATATCTGATAAATGGATTGAAAATATAAAACAATCTCTGCCAGAATTACCTCATGATAAAAAGGAAAGATTTATTAAGGAATATGAACTAGCGGAGTATGATGCAGGTGTTCTTACACAATCACGGGATATAGCTTTATTCTTTGAAGATACAGTAAAATATATTGATGATACAAAATTAGTTAGTAATTGGATTATGGGTGATGTTTTACGTCGGTTAAATGATGAAGAACTAGAGATAGACTCCTTAAAATTTGGTGCAAAAGAATTAGCAGATTTACTTTTATTAGTAAAGGATGGAAAGATAAACAATAATACTGGTAAAAAAAGTATTAAGGGATATGTTTGAAACAGGAAAGGATCCAAAGAGCATAGTCAAAGAGAAGGGACTTATACAAATAAGTGATGAAGGAGAACTTAAGGGGGGGATAATAGAAAAAGTATTAGATGAAAATGAGCAGTCTATAATAGATTATAAAATGGTAAAGATAGAGCCATAGGATATTTAATAGGACAAATTATGAAAGCCACAAGAGGAAAGGCAAATCCTCAATTAGTAAATAAGATGTTGACTGAGATGTTGAAAATAGATAGGGAAACCTATCTATTTTTAATGCGTATTAAGTTTCAATTATTGAAATTTTACTCACTTTTGCTGTTTTGGTTCTTTACAGGGGGGGTTTGCTCATAGTAGCAAATTTAACTTATTCAAATCAAACAACTTTTGACTACACTTATATTATTCCCACCTTAACGTAGCACGTGGAACAGTGTCTTTTATATGACTATTCAAATCGCCTGAAATATAATACCTCAAACCTCTGTTCATAGTTTTATTTTGATTATAGAAATTGGCACTTGAAACTTCTTGTCTATCAAATGTAGCATCTATAACTGGATCCCCATATAAGGAATAACTCATCCTAGGAAAAACTATACGTTAAACATCATATTTATCAGAATTGGATAGGTTACACTTAATAGGACAGATCTTTACTTAACATGGTACAATAAAATCAGGAGGAGATTTTAACTGATACAAAATAGAATATTAATATAGGATGATACAAATCTATCCGGGAAGTTCTATAACTTCTAATTTGAGTAAATCCAAAGCAAAAGATAATTTATATCTAAAGTCAAAGTATGATTTACTATTGTATACAGTATCTATCATTAAAGTAATATAAACACTATTATCTCTACCTCCAAATTCTTCCAAAAGAACAACCGTGTTTAAAAAAATTTAATTCTTTAGAAGAAAGGTTTTTAGGATCAGTTACTATAAAATAACTGCTTTCCATAAAATTATTGTTTTCGTCTGTTGCAAAAACACTTCAACATCAATGGGTAATTCATCGTTATAACCCTCATCTTTTATTCTAGCTTTATAGTATGAGATACTATCATTGTCAGACAAAGTAATTACTTTTTCTTTTCCATTCATCACAGGATTTAGAGAATATTTATCTACTCCATCACTGTATTCTTCTTTTGATATATAGCTAACATTTATATTAGGATATGAAACTGTATTATTAGAGATATACTTGTTATTTAGATAAACCACTAGTTACATACCAATCTTTTGTAAAACCATGATTAGTTCCCTCTTTAGAACTTGATCAACTTTTAATGGTTGTCCAACTTCCTCCTTCACCATATTGGGGGGGAATTATTAATAATAACATTAAAAATACCCCCAATACTTTTAACTTATTTTTCATATAAAATTACCTCCTTTATAATATAGACAATTAAAGGAGGTAATTTGTTACACTTTCTATGAAATTATTTAAATTATTTTTTTATTTAAACTTTCTGCCATGGATATCAACTCTTCTAATTTAGCAGTAGATAGTAGATAAAAACTATATTCTTCATCATGCCAAAACAATATATTTAAATCATCTTTAATTAATGCAATTCCTTTTTCTCCATTTATATATACATCTTTTCTTATAGCATTTTCAGAATCCATTTGAAATTTAGTTCCATTAGGAGATTGATTGAATATGATTTCTTCATTAACCTCATTCGTATAAGTTATCACCTTTGTTTTATCTAATTCTTTTACAGAATTTGTCTTAAACCCCTCTGGTATATACTCTAACATATAACCTGTCTTTAAGCTTTCCATACTCTCATTGACTTTTAGTCCATTCTCTCCAACCTCAACACCTAAATATTTCTGTGTATTTTCTATTATAATATTTAAAAATCTAACCCTAAATGCTTCAACAGTAACTGTCAACGTTGCAATTGATACAAATAATATAAGAAATACTATTGCCACTTTGGAAATAATGTTTTTATATTTACTCTTCCTTTGTTCTTTATCTAATTTTCTATTAAATTTAGAAAACCACTTATCTAAAGACTTAGGTACTTCTATCTTTTCTAACTCTGTAGTTATCCATTCTACTTGTTCCAATCTAATCATTTCCTCATCTAAATTTAAATCCTTAGATTCTACATCTAGTTCTTCATAATGGGTGGATTCCATATTCTTTCTCCTATTATAGATATTGATAGAAAGATTTCTTACTATAATAACAAATAAAGCCCTTGTTTTGTTACACTTAACTTCCTCTATCTTATCAATCAATGAAGACATCCTTATTATGGCATCTTGGACTACATCTTCTGCCCTATGGTGATCTTTTAAAATATTATAAGCAGTCCAATATGCATCTTTTTTTATAATTAATGTAGATCTGCTCTAATTTACTTCTTGTTTCTTTACTATCTATCACTGATAAAAAGGTTAACAACAAATCATCCCCCTTATCAATTTAATATGATCAAAGCATATTCCTATCTATAGTAATACCCCATCCCCATATAGTGTCAAACAATGCAAATACCAATAGACCCACCATAGTTTACACTAATATACTCAAAAGAATAATAAGTTCATAAGTTCCTACTAGGTACCAACATTTGAATTGACAAGCTTGTCCATATGAAATATAATTACCATAAAGTGCTAAAGTGTATTTTGCTATTAAAATCTAAGGAGGTTTATTATGAAAGTTATCGATTTATCTCAATCCTTTAGGAATGATATGCCACAATTTCCAGGCACTCCTCCTATTGAGATTGAACAGATTGCACAAATTAAAGATGGTGGTTTTAGAATAACGGATTTTCATTCCATAGTCCACACAGGAACTCACTGCGATGCTCCAGCTCACTGTGTTGAAGGCGGCAAGATGATGGAAGAATTAGATTTAGATGTTTTTGTTGGAAATGCTATTATGATAGATGCACCTGTAGAAGAATCTAGGGAGATACCTGTAGATATTTTAGATGGTATAGATATACTTCCAGGAGATATTGTAATTATTAGAACTGGATATTCTAAATATTGGGGACAGGCTAAATATGTAGAAGACTCTCCATATATTTCAGAGGAGCTTGCTAAAGCCCTTAGTGAATTAGATATAAAATCTGTAGGAATAGATTTTTTTATCTCCTGATAAAGTAGATAGTACAACTTCCCCCCCTATACACAATATACTTATGGGAAAGGGTATACCATTTATTGAAAACTTAGCTAATCTAGATAAAATAGATAGAGAGAGGTTTTTCTTTTCAGCAGCTCCAATACTTATAGATAAGGCTGACGGAGGATTTACTAGGGCTTTTGCTGTTTTAGAAGATTAAAACATTATTAAATACTTCAATTTTAAAGATAGGGAAACCTATCTTTTTTTTAATTTAAATATTCAGGTAGATCCCAATTAACAAACAACTATTGACATCATATAATCAAGCCAAATATAAGAATAAAATGTCTGAGTAATAAATTTATTACATATAAATATATTAAGACTTAAAATAGTAAAAGGAAAGGAGGGTTATTTTATATTTTGTTGGAATTATCGTTTTATTATATTAGAAGGGGGGGCATTGTAAATGAAAAAGAAGCTTACTTTACCTATTAAAATTTTATTGGGATTAGTATTAGGTGCTATTGCTGGATTTATTTTTAAAGAAAAAAAATAACAGTAATACAGCCAATTGGTACAGTATTTTTAAGATTATTAAAAATGACAATTGTACCATTAGTATTCTTTTCCATATCCTCAGGTGTTTCAGGAATTTCCGACTTACAAAGATTAAAGAAGGTTGGCATTACATTTATTAAGTACTGGCTATATCTTCCCTATTAGCTGCAGTTGTAGGTTCAGTTACTGCCTTTATCATTAAACCAGGAATTGGTATTAGTCTTCCACTATTAGAGACGCCAGAAGTAAATGTAGATCTTTTAGATAGTTTAATTCATTGGATTCCAGACAATCCAGTTGCTGCCTTTGCAGCTGGCAATTTCCTACAAATCATTGTATTTGCACTATTTACAGGTATTTCTATTGCTTTATTAGGTGAAATGAAAGCTGGTAAATTAATGGGAGACTTTGTTCAAGCAGGAGCAGATATAATGGGAAGAATGGTTTCCATAGTATTAAAGTTTGCACCCTATGGAGTATTTGCCCTTATGTCAAATGTAACTGGAACCTTAGGTGGTATGGTATTAGTGGGAATAGGCAAGATGTTAGTTACCCAATATATAGCATATGCCATAGTTATTGTAATAGTTTATCCAATTATATTAAAATATGTTTCCAAGGTAAACCCAGTGCAACATTATAGAAATATTTTTCCTGCAATGGTATTGGCGTTTTCCACCCAAAGTAGTAGTGCTACACTGCCATTGACTATGTCTTGTACCAAGGATAGAGCTGGTGTACCGGAAGATATAGTTAATTTAATAGCTGCCCCTGCAGCAACGATTAATATGCATGCCTGTGCAGCTGAAATGCCTATATATGCAATATTTGCAGCTCAAATTTATGGTATTCCTTTAAACCCATTTCAACTTGCACAAATAGTATTATTAGGAGTTATTATGGCTGCAGGTGTTGCAGGAGTTCCAGGTGGAGGAATAATGATGTCAGCTGTTTTATTAGAAATAATGGGTTTGCCATTGGATATAGTTCCATGGATAGCAGGAATTTACCTATTAATTGATATGCCTAATACTATGCTTAATATAACAGGAGATACTGTTGGAATGGTATATACAGCCGAAAAGTTAGGAGAATTAGATAGAGAAATTTTTGATACAGCAGTAGACAATGTTACACAATAAAGCAAGACAATACATAGAGTTATATCTTAAGATATAGCTCTATGTATATTTATTAAGATTAATTAAGGAGCTAATAATATGAATATCAAAATAAGTAAAAGAGAAAAAGGAATTATAGGAATTTGTGGCCATGTAGGAGTTGGACATATACATAGTCACTCAGGTTTTGTTCAAGATGATTCTGCGGGTTTATGTGTAGCTGCTACAATTTTAAAAGAAGCTTTAGAAATAGATACTATAATTGACTTTGTAGAAGTGGATTTATGCCAATCTACTATTTCAGTAAAAACTAAAGATGGTGGATTAGGAAAAGTATGGGTTCGTAGAGGTATTACTCCCAATGAAGAAAAGATGATTAAAAAAAATTGTAGGGGAGGATGCTATTTATAGTCAAAGAATAGTATTAAATACCCTCGGTAGAATATATGGACAAGGAGCTATGGAGGTTCCAGTATCTTTACAAGGGGGGGCTATATCATTGGCTTTAATAGATACATTTCAGAAAAAAATGGCCAGATAAAGTAATAGTTGTAAATGAGGATATTTCTTCTAATATAGGGAAGGTTTTAGGTGCTGTTATAGATATACAGGGAATCCCTGTATCTATAATGTTAACGGTAAATGGAAGTAGGGGGGGAGGAGTAGGTCCCATTGAAGATCTTGAAGGGAATATTATTTTAGGCGACAAAGGAAAGTTAATGCAAAAGATTGGTTTAGATAAAATTCCTACAATTATTATAGAAAGTATGAATTTTTCACCAGGAAATTGTAATTTATTAAAGGAAAATAGTTTTTTTAATAAGGGCGAATCGTAAGTTTGATAATACTATTGTAGCAGATTGCCTTTTTCAAACTGCTAAGAAATTAGGAATAGACTGTGGATATGAAGAAATTGTTTTAACAAGGGAAACAGAGGATTTTAATGAAGCTGTAATCCAATTTGGAAAAAGAATTGAAGAATTAGGAAAAAAAATTTCAAAGTGCAAAAACATCAGAGGAAAAGGTTGAGATAATCAGTGAACTTGCTATTATAGTAAGTGAGGATGCTGGTGGAGTTACTTTTATGTCTAATAAATTGCAAAGAGATGTAGGAAGTGCAGGAATGATAAAAGGTACCTCTGCTGTTATTTCTTTTTTTAGTTACTAAGGAATATATAGAATATTATAAAGTACCTTTTATGACGGAGAAAGAAGTCAAGGAGTATATAAGGATTATTTACAATGGAATTCCAAAGTTATATAATAGATTAAATGAGGCTCAGGAAGAACTAGAGAAAAAAATTTAGTTTTAATGAAGAAGATTATAAGTACTTATTTGCATAGATTTGTATAATTAAATACTTAAGGAGTGAAGATATATGAAAGACAAAGTTGTGATGATTTTACAGGTGGTACTATAGCTATGAAAGTAGACCCAGATTTAGATGCAGCCATACCTGGAGTAAGTTCAAATGAAATAATGGATATGGTAAAGGATGTTGAAAATTTACTGAAATAGAAACCATAGATTTTGGGGGGGATTTACCTAGTCCCCCCCATATGACTCCTAATATAATGCTTGATTTATCTAAGGTGATAAAGAAAAATATTGCTAGGGAAGATGTAACTGGTATTGTAATCACCCATGGTACGGATACCTTAGAGGAAACGGCATATTTTTTTAGATCTAATAACTAATAGTGAAAAGCCTATTATAGTAGTTGGTTCCATGAGAAATAATTCAGAATTAGGCTATGATGGAGCAGCTAATATATCAGCGGCAATTTATACTGCAGTATCTCCAAAAGCCCAAAATAGGGGAGTATTAGTAGTAATGAATAATGAAATCCATGCTGCAAAGGATGTAACTAAGACTAATACTATATCAGTAGATACATTTAAATCATTAGGATATGGTCCCTTGGGTATAGTAAGTAATAATGAAGTAATATTCCATAGGAATAGTATGAAGGGACCATTTTAGATACAGATAAAATTGAAAGTAAAGTTGCTTTAATTAAAGCTGCAGCAGGAATGGAATCGGATATTATAGATTTTTATATAGATAAAGGATACAAAGGTTTAGTTATTGAGGCTTTAGGTTGTGGAAATCTTCCACCAGCTATGGTCTCAGGGGTTAAAAAAAGCAATTTCAAAAGATATTCCATTGGTTTTAGTATCTAGATGTCCTACAGGACCAGTTGTAGCCACCTATGGATATGAAGGTGGTGGAAAGCAACTAAGAGATTTGGGAGTAATATTTGGTGGAATACAGTCAGGACATAAAGCTAGAATAAAATTATCTATTGCTTTAGGAATTACTAATGAGGTGGAAGAAATTAGAAAAATATTTGAATACTATTTAGCCTAAACTAAATAGTAATCCTTGACAAATCAATTTAAATCATATATATTTATTTTAATATTAGAATCTAAATATAATTAAAGACGATGAACAGAAGAGTAAACTAAGATGGTAGTTATAGCGAGCTGATGATGGTGGAAGTTCAGTACGGATTTTTAGTTGAAAAACATCTGGGAGTCTCTAATCGAAAGCGTTGAGTTAGTAGATTTAGGTGTAGCTGCTACTTTACAGCAGTGGATATGATTTTCGTATCTAATAAAAGTGGATTATTATTTAATAATAATCAATTTGGGTGGTACCGCGAAATAAGCCTTTCGTCCCTATATGGGATGAAGGGCTTTTTATATTTAATAAGAAAGGTAAAAATATTCAATAACTTAAAGTATAAAAGAGATAGGAGGAATATATATGACCAGTCTTTTAAGAAGCCATTATTGTGGCAGGATCAATGAAGATGATATAGGTAAAAAAAGCAACAGTAATGGGTTGGGTTCAACGTACCCGTGATATGGGTGGTGTTATTTTTGTAGATTTAAGAGACAGAACTGGGATTTTACAAGTGGTATTTAACGAGGATGATTTAAGTAAAAAAAATTGTTTTCAGAGGTGGAAAATTTAAGAAATGAATATGTAGTGGCAGTTAATGGGATTATAGAAAAAGAGATGAAGAAACATATAATCCTAATATTCCTACAGGAACTGTGGAATTACGAGGGGAAGAATTAGAAATATTATCAAAATCTAGATCACTACCTTTTCCAGTAGAAGATAATATAAATGTTCGAGAAGAGTTAAGACTAAAACATAGATATTTAGATCTTCGTAGACCTGTACTATATAATAATTTACATTTACGTCATAAAACAGTTAAAGCCATAAGAAGATATCTAGAAGATAGAGAGTTTTTAGAAGTAGAAACTCCAATTTTAACTAAAAGTACACCAGAAGGAGCAAGGGATTATTTAGTACCTAGCCGTGTACATCCAGGTAAATTTTATGCACTACCTCAATCACCACAGATTTTCAAACAATTATTAATGGTATCTGGGGGTAGATAAATATTATCAAGTAGCAAGATGTTTCCGTGATGAAGACTTACGAGCAGATAGACAACCAGAATTTACTCAAGTAGATATAGAAATGTCCTTTGTTAATCAAGAACAGGTTTTAAACTATTTAGAAGGATTATTTAAATATGTATTTTCAGAAGTAATGGGAATTGAATATACTGGAGATTTCCCTCGCATGACTTATCAAGAAGCAATGGATCTATATGGATCAGATAAACCAGATTTAAGATTTGGATTGCCAATAGTGGATTTAAGCAATATTGCAAAGGATTGTGGATTTAAAGTATTTAGAAGTGCAGTGGATAATGGTGGAGCTGTTAGGGCTATTAATATTAAAGGTGGAAATGCTTTTTCTAGAAATGAAATAGATGATTTAACTAATAAAGCTATTTCCTACGGCGCTAAAGGTATGGCATGGATTGGCATTGAGCCAAATGGAGAATTAAGAACTCTATTAACAAAGTTCTTAAAAGAATCAGAAGTAAATGCCATATTAAAAGCAGTAAAAGCAGAGCCAGGAGATTTAATTATCTTCTGTGCCGATGAATTGTCAGTGGTTTATAAAACATTAGGGAATTTACGTTTAGATATTGGAGATAAACTAGGTTTAAGAAATAAAGATGATTTCAAATTCCTTATTGTTACAGATTTCCCATTATTAGAATGGTCAGAAGAGGAAGAAAGATATGTGGCTATGCATCATCCATTTACAATGCCAGCAGAAGTAGATAAGTTTTTAAAAGGAGAAGATTTGGGAAATATAAATGCCATGTCCTATGACTTTGTATTAAATGGTGTAGAACTTGGTAGTGGAAGTATTCGTATACACCGTAGTGATATTCAACAAAAGATGTTTGAAGTATTAGGCCTTTCATCTGAAGATATTGAAGACCGTTTTGGTTTTGTAATAGAAGCATTTTCTTATGGGACACCTCCACATGGTGGATTTGCCTTTGGATTAGATAGATTAGTTATGATGATGGCAAAGGAAGATAGTATTAGGGATGTAATTGCCTTTCCAAAACTAGAGATGCCTCTTGTTTGTTAAGTGAAGCTCCTAGTACAGTTAGTCAAGAACAATTAGATGTATTAGAATTAAGCACCATTGGAAGTAGCTTAGATGAAAACAAAACTGGAGAACATAAAAAAAAGAAGAAGTATCAAGGTTTAATATAAAGGAATTAGCTGAACTTTCACAGATAAAAATTGATGAAAAAGAAAGAACACAACTTGAAGCAGGATTAAAGGAATTAATCCAGTTTACATCTCAAATTAGTACTATAGATACAAAAAAATGTAGAGCCTACAATATATGTTAATCCTATTGAAAATGCCACAAGAGAGGATAAAGTTGAAAAAGAATTTACAGCAGATGAACTTTTAAGAAATGTTGAAACTAAGGAAGAAGGATATATTTTAGTACCTAATGTTATAGAATAAGAAGGTTAGGAGGGATTGTTTTGGATTTACTAAATAAAGGTATCTCTCAACTTACAGAAATGTTAAGTAAGGGAGAAATTTCAAGTGAAGAATTAACTAGGAAATATATAGAACAAATAGAAGAAAAAGATATAAAACTTAAAGCTTATAGTGAAATCACTAAAGGCTTGGCTATAAAAAAAGCAAGAGAAATAGATGAAAAAAAAGAAAAAAAAGGAGAAAAACTAGGAGTATTGGCTGGAATTCCCATGGCTATAACAGATGATATTTCTACAAAAGACATATTAACTACGGTGGGATCAAAGATGTTGAAAAATTATATACCGCCTTTTAATGCAACTGTTGTAGAAAGATTATTAAAAGAAGATGCAATAATCCTTGGAAAATTAAAGGTGGAGGAATTTGGAACTACTACTTTTAATAGCACTGTTGTCGTTGGGAAAAATGAAGCTGTTTTTGCACTAGGTACTGATGCAGGCGGAAGTACTAGAGAGGCAGCATTATACAATGGTGTTTTATCTATGAAACCAACTTATGGTATGGTTTCTAGATATGGGGCTATGGGAAACACTTCTACTTTTGATCAAATAGGACCTATTACTAAAAATACAAAGGATATGGCAACAATACTAAATATTATTGTTGGATATGATAAAAGGGATTCTACTTCCATTAAAAAGGAAAAGATAGATTATACTAAAGCCCTTACAAAGGATATAAAGGGGGGGATGAAAATAGGTTTATTAAAGGAAGCTGTGGAAGAAAATAAAGAGATGGCAGAAGAAGTAATAGGACAATTAAGAGAACTTGGAGCTATTGTAGAAGAGATTTCTATTTCATCATTAGAACATGTACTTCCTACTTATTATATAATTGCCTGTGCAGAAATTGCATCTAATGCTGCAAAATATGATGGTATAAGATATGGATATAGGACAAAGGAATATGAAAATATGGAAGAACTATATAAAATACTCGTTCAGAAGGCTTTGGAATAGAACTTAAAAAAACAAATCATGTTTGGCAACTTTGTAGTTAGTGAAAAACAATATGAAGAATACTATAAAAAAAGCCCAAAGGGTAAGGACTTTGATAAAAGAAGAACTTAATGAGATTTTCAAAGCATATGATTTAATAATATCCCCCCCTATAATATTAACTAAAGATGAATATAAATTAGAACCATATAATTTATTGGCAAATATAAGCGGATTACCAGCTATGGCTATTCCTTATAATAAGGATAAGAAAGGTAATTCTAGAGGATTAAGTCTTATGGCACCAGCATATAGAGAGGATAATTTATTAAAGATATCAAATATTTATGAAGATATTAATAAAGAAATAAATAAAGTAGGAGGTGAAGCATAATGGCTAAAGAATTTGAAATTGTTATGGGATTAGAAGTCCATGTTGAATTAAAGACTAAAACAAAGATATTTTGTAATTGTACTACTGAATTTGGTGGTGAACCTAATAGCCATTGTTGTCCTGTATGTATGGGATTGCCAGGAGCTTTGCCTGTACTAAATGAAGAGGTAGTAAATTATGCCATTAAGGCAGGGTTAGCCACAAATTGTGAAATCACAAGATCTGGTAGACAAGATAGAAAGCATTATTTCTATCCAGACTTACCAACTGCATATCAAATTTCTCAAGATGATTTACCTCTTTGTCACAGTGGACATTTAGACATTGAAGTAAATGGAAAAACTAAGAGAATCGGTATAACTCGAATTCATATAGAGGAAGATGCAGGTAAATTAGTTCATAAAGAAGAAGGGGGTACATTAGTAGATTATAATCGTTGTGGTGTACCTTTAATAGAAATTGTCTCAGAACCAGATCTTCGTTCAGCTGAGGAAGTAAGGGCATATTTACAAAAACTACGTGCCATTATGATGTATATTGATGTGTCAGATTGTAAAATGAATGAAGGTTCTTTTCGATGTGATGTAAACTTATCTGTAAGGGAAAAGGGACAAGAAACCTTTGGAACTAGGGCAGAAATGAAAAATTTAAATTCATTCCAATCTATTATGAGAGCTATTGAATATGAAGCTCAAAGGCAGATTAATGTTATTAAAGAGGGAGGCACATTAGTACAGGAAACTAGACGTTTTGATCAAAATACAGGGAAGACATACCCAATGCGTAAAAAAAGAGGATGCCCATGATTACAGATATTTACCAGATCCTGATTTAATGCCTATAGTCATAGATGATAAAAGGATAGAAAAATAAAAAGAGAACTACCTGAATTGCCAGATGCTAGAAAAGAAGTATATATGAAAAAATATGGACTTAGTAGTTATGATGCAGAACAACTGGTTTCTTCTAAAGAAGTAGCAAATTATTTTGAAGAAGGGGGGGCTAAGACAGCTAAGAGTACAAAGACACTTGCTAATCTCTTAATATCAGAAATATTTAGATTAACAGGAGCTGAAGAATTCCAGGTTCCTTTTCCACCAGAATATTTAAGTGAGTTAGTTAATTTAATAGAAGATGGCACAGTTAACAGCAGTACTAGTAAAAAGATAATTGAAGATATGTGGAAAAATCCAAAATCACCTAAGGAAATTGTAAAGGAAAAGGGTTTAGAGCAGATTAATAATATTGAAATCCTATCACCTATTATTGATGAAGTTATTGCTAAAAATCAGAGAGCAGTGAGCGAGTATATTGATGGAAATGAAAAAGCATTACAATCTATAATAGGTCAAGTTATGGGAAGAACTAAGGGAAAAGCTAATCCTCAATTAACCATAAAGGTCATAAAAGATAAATTAAATAAATAGAAATATAAATAGACAGAGTACATAGAAACTCTGTCTATTTATTAACAAACTTTCAGATGATTTTGAATTGACAAAAAAATTTACCATAAACTATAATAGAACTATACTATATTAAAGACATAAAGAATATTAAGGAGGGATTTAAATGGCAAAGAAAAAGATGGGATTAGCTTCAAAAGTCCTTATAGGGTTGGCCATTGGTGTTATTGTTGGAATCATAGTTTATTATCTACCAAGTGGCACACTAAAGGATAAAATTTTAATTGATGGTATATTTCAACTAGTAGGTCAGTTATTCTTAAGAGGAATAATGATGTGTGTAGTGCCTTTAGTATTTGTTTCATTAGTAAATGGTGCTGCAAGTATGGGGGGGACATTAAAAAAATTAGGTAAAATTGGCGGGAAAACGATTGCATTTTACTTAGTAACTACAGCTTTTGCTATAATGATTGGTCTTTTAATAGCATTCATAATCAATCCAGGTGTTGGTTTAGATATGGGAGCTATTGAAACTGTTGAAGTTAGTACAAGAGAAACAAATTCATTAGTACAAATTCTTTATGAAATGGTACCAAGAAACCCAATTCAAGCATTGGCTGAAGGCAATATGCTTCAAATTATAATCTTTGCAATATTTACAGGGATAGGATTAACTAGTATTGGTGAAAAGGGTAAAAAAAGTATTGGAATTATTTGAGCAATTAAATGAGCTAGTAATGAAATTAGTTACTATGATAATGGTAATAGCTCCTTTAGGTGTATTTGGTCTAGTAGCTAGGACATTTGGTCAAGTTGGAATTTCAGCATTAGTTCCGTTGGCAAAAACTGTATTAGGGGTTTATATAGCTCTAGTTATACATGGAGTAGTTGTATATGGTGGTATGCTAAAAGGTTTCACTGGATTATCTCCGACTAGATTCTACAAGAAATTTTATCCAGCAATGGCAGTTGCATTTTCAACTGCAAGTAGTAGTGCTACATTACCAGTAACTATGGATATTGCTGAAAATGATATTGGTGCTTCTAAAAACATTGCATCATTTGCTCTTCCACTAGGTGCCACAATAAATATGGATGGTACTGCAATATATCAGGGAGTTGCAGCTGTATTTATTGCACAGGTATATGGAATTGAGTTAACAGTAGGTATGATGGCTACAATTGTACTTTCAGCTACATTGGCATCAATAGGTACAGCAGGGGTTCCAGGTGCTGGATCAATAATGTTAACAATGGTATTACAAACTGTAGGTCTTCCACTAGAAGGTTTAGGACTTATATTAGGTGTTGATAGAATATTTGATATGGGTAGAACTGCCATGAATATTACTGGAGATGCTGTTTGTACAACTATAATTTCTAAACAAGAAGGAGAATTCGACGAATCAGTTTGGAATGCTGATAGAAAGAAAGAAACAGTTTAATATAAAGTAATTTAAAAGAGGGGGGTTTGTTAATTCCCCCCCTCTTTTTTTCTTGTTCTTTTCCTTATAATAGGGACAATCTTTAATTGGTGTACTTGAAGGCTTGCTTACTTCATTTAAAGTACATATTCCATCTTCTGCATAAAAACAATTTTCTGAACAAGTAATCATAAAACTGCCTCCTAAAATTTTCT
>JMBV01000167.1_pt1 | contig 24984 bp, 44 predicted proteins | sample 616531 | NCBI WGS metagenome assembly JMBV01 (sample SAMN02727904, study PRJNA239997) | anaerobic digester metagenome | biome: anaerobic digester; isolation source: mesophilic anaerobic digester inoculated with municipal waste water sludge... | place: Germany: Bielefeld University, CeBiTec ...
TTTATATATCATAATACATCAATTTAATAAAAAAATAAAGACGAAAACAATTAATAGGTCTATATTTATGTTATTAAAATAGATTATATTAGGTATATTAAAAGGGGTGTGAAAATATGAAGTTTTTCTTTATTAGTAAAAAAAAGTCTTAAATTGGCTTATTGTTATTATAATTGCCATTATCTTTTTTTTCTAATTCTTTTCTCTATCTTTAAATAAAAGATAATATAAAAAAACATATGCAAAAAAATAGCAGAATCTTTCTGCTATTTTACACTATTTTAAAACTATCTTATGGTATTCATTTATTAATACATCTAATTCTTTGCTTAGTTCTAAAATCTGTTCTTTATCTAAATTATCCCTAACTAAGTTATTTAATTTTAATCTTTTTTTTATTAATCTGTCTTTTTAACTCAATCAACTGCCATTCTTCATTCATATTTACTCCTTTTCTCCTAAATTTAGTATTAGCTTAACTTTTTTTTATATCCGATACAGAATATCTTAATTATACCAATAATTTTAAATTCTTAAACAAAAATCTATTTCCATTTTATTCCACATTATACTATTTTTCTACTTTATTTTACTCTAAAGCTTTTATATTTTTTTTATTAAAGTATCTTTTTTTTAATGATATATAATCTTTTGCTATCTTCATCTAAGATTTTTTTCTAAATTCTTAAGTCCTACAGATACTTCATTTAATTTATTCATCTTTTCTTCATCTTCTTTATCTAATTTTATCCTTATTCTATTTATATTCTCATCTTTTCCTTTTATAGTATTTAACATCATATCTTTATCATTAGTTATAGAGCCTAAATAAAATCTATATATAATGTACTTAATTTCAGAAATATCTCCTCCATATTCATCTAAATATAAATCATAAAAAGGTTTTAGATTTAGATAACATTGACTGGCAAAATCATATATATCTACTATATTCCTATTTCAATGCTTTTAGTCATCTTATTTAAACTTAGCTCAAACTTATTTCCATTTTCTATAGCTCCACCCTTTTCCATCCTATCTACTTCATAGGAATTCCATAGACCATGGGCTTGTTCTAAATTTTATCTATAGATTTCCATATTTCACCTATGTTTTTTGGTTCTTTAGTATCTTTATTTTCTTTGTCTTCACCCTTGTTCTCTTCTTTGTTTTCTCCTTTTTTTTGTTGTCAGATTTATTACTATCTGATTTTTCTTCTTCTCCTTCTTTTTCTTTTGTGACCTCTGGTTTTGACTCTTCTTCGATATTATCTTTTTTTCTTAGTATCATCTTCTTGATAATCTATACCTAATTCAATTTTTTTTCTATTTCTCCAAGTTCTTCAAGTATTTCATCTAATTTGCTGCTTAGATCTTTTAAACTATCTGGAGCCTTATCCCTTTGTTTTATAATATTATTATTTTTATCTTCTCTCGTACAACCTGAAGTCAATATAATTAAGATTATAAATATATATATGATGAATTTATTCTTATACAATTAAAAATCACCTCAAAGTTTATTCTAACCATGAGGTGATAATAATATTATTATTTTACTTATAAAATTGGCGATAGTAATCTAGATACTGATTCTTTTAATTTAACAATTTTAGATCTATTTTTATAATCTTCTAAGGTGATTTCCTTACATATATCTAAATCATTTATGAATTTCTCAGTAAGTTTTAAATTTGTAACCTCATCATAGATAAATGCATTTACTTCAAAATTTAACTTAAAACTCCTTATATCTAAGTTTGCAGTTCCTACTGAAGATACAAAGTCATCAGCAATAACTACTTTAGAATGTAAAAATCCTTTTTCATAAGTGTAAAATTTTACTCCAGCTTCTAATAGCTCCCCTATATAACTCATACTAGCCCAATATACAAAGGGATGATCAGGCTTATTAGGTATCATAACTCTAACATCTACACCTGATAATCCAGCTAATCTTAAGGCTTCAAAATACTATCATCAGGTATAAATATGGAGTTTCCAAATATACTTTTCCCTTGCATTAGTAATCATCTTCATATAGCCGTCTTTTACACTAGGCCATTTAGAGTCTGGCCCACTTGATACTATCTGTATGCCTACATTATTAGAATTTGATTCCTCATGTAAATAACTTTGACATGCGTTAATTTCCTGTTTAGAAGCAAATCTCCAGTCTAAGAAGAACCTCCATTGTAAAGAACTAACAGCAGAACCTTGAATCTTTAAATGAGTATCTCTCCAATTTCCAAACTTTTTTTGAGCGCCCTAAATATTCATCCCCTACATTAAAACCACCTATGTAGGCTGATTTTCCATCTATAATACATATCTTCCTATGATTTCGATAATTTATCCTAATGCTTATCAAAGGAACAAAGGGTGGAAAAAAACACCGCTACTTCTCCACCTGCTTCTTTTAATTTGTTGATGGATTTTCTGGATAAATTTCTTCCACCCATACCATCCACTAAGAATTTTACTTCTACACCTTCTTTTGCTTTTTCAACTAAAGCATCTATAACTTTATTCCCTATATTATCGCTTTTAAATATATAATATTGAATATGAATATAATTTTTTTGCCTTCGATATACTTTCTAATAATGCTTTAAATTTTTCTTCACCAGTAAAAAAAATATATCTACTTTATTATCCTGTGTAAAATATGCTTCACTATTCATTAGATGCATTTCTATAAGATCCTCATATTTATGAAAATTGGGATCCTTGTAATAAAACCTATTATTTTTTTATCTCTTCTTTTTGAGCTATGGCTAAATCCCTAAAACAAGCATCTTCTTCCTCTTTAGCTTTAAACATTTTCTTTTTAGATAAATCTTGTCCTATAAATAAATACAAGATAAATCCAATACCAGGTAAAAATGTTAAAACCATTATCCAAAGCCAAGTAGATGTAGGGTTTCTTCTTTCAAAGAAAATTAATAATATAGCCAATAAAATATTAATCCATATAAGGTTACCAAATATCCACAAATAATTCTCCATAAATACCTTCATTTAATCACCTTAAAATCATATTATAGTTTTACTTTTTAGACTTATATCTTTTATTTGCATCTAATATTTTCTTTCTCATTCTAAAATTCGTTGGTGTAATTTCAATAAGTTCATCATCTTCTATAAACTCCAAGGCTTCTTCTAAAGACATAATTCTTGGTGGTGATAATCTTAATGCCTCATCTGATCCAGAAGCCCTTACATTTGATTGTTGTTTTTTTTCCTACATACATTAACTTCTATATCAAGTCCCTTAGGACTTGAACCTACTATCATTCCTGCATAAACTGGTACACCAGCTTCTACAAATAACACTCCCCTTTCTTGGGCAGAGTGTAAACCATATGTTGTAGCCTCTCCTGTTTCAAAGGCGATAATTGATCCTTCATTTCTCTTAGGAATATCTCCTTTATAAGGGGGGGCATAGCCATCAAATACAGTATTAAGTATTCCATTACCCTTTGTATCAGTCATAAATTCTTGTCTATATCCTATAAGACCTCTAGCAGGTACGGAGAACTCTAATCTTGCATAACCTCCATTAGCCTCAGTCATGCTTACAAGCTCACCTTTTCTTTGTCCAAGCTTTTCTATTACTGAACCTACATATTCATTTGATACATCAATTGTGACCTTCTCCATGGGTTCTAGTCTTTTACCACTTTCATACTTATACAATACTTCTGGCTTAGATACTTGAAATTCATAGCCTTCTCTTCTCATAGTTTCTATAAGGACAGATAAGTGTAATTCTCCTCTACCTGATACCTTAAAGGAATCTGTTACATCTGTATCTTCTACTCTTAAACTAACATCAGTTTGTAGTTCCTTATATAATCTATTCCTTATTTGTCTAGATGTGACAAATTTTCCCTCTCTACCAGCAAAGGGACTATCATTTACTGAAAATGTCATAGATAAGGTTGGTTCTGATATTTTTATAAAAGGAAGTGGTTCTGGATGATCTACAGGACAAATTGTATCTCCTATATGTATATCTGATACCCCCCCAGATATTGCTATTATACTCCCAACTTCCGCTTTTCTACTTCTACTCTTTCCAAACCTTCAAATTCATAGATTTTCCTATTTTGATTTTTTCTATTTTATCTGGATTTAATTTATTGACAATTACCGCTTCCTCACCTTGTATCATTCTTCCTCTTTCTATTTTACCAATGCCAATTCTACCAATATAATCGTTGTAATCTATTGTAGAAATTAGCATTTGTAAAGGTCCATCTATGTCTCCTTCTGGTGCAGGAATATACTTAATTATGGTTTCAAATAAGTCTTCCATATTTTTATTTTGTACTTTATAATCTAAGCTTGCTTTTCCCTGTTTTGCTGATGTAAATACAAAGGGACAATCTAAATGCTCTTCACTGGCACCTAACTCAATAAGTAAGTCTAAAACTTCATCAATTACCTCTTCAGGTCTTGCTTCAGGTCTATCAATCTTATTGATACATACAATAACTGGCAATCCTAATTCCAAAGCTTTTTTTCAATACAAATTTAGTCTGTGGCATAGGTCCTTCAAAGGCATCTACTAATAATACAACTCCATTTACCATCTTTAAAACACGTTCTACTTCTCCGCCAAAATCAGCATGTCCAGGAGTATCTATTATATTAATCTTTGTATCCTTATAATAGACTGCAGTATTCTTAGAAAGTATGGTTATACCTCTTTCCCTTTCTATATCTCCAGAATCCATTACTCTATCAGCTACTACTTGATTAGCTCTAAAAACTCCAGATTGTTTTAACATACTATCTACTAGTGTAGTTTTCCCATGGTCTACATGGGCTATTATTGCAATATTTCTTATATCTTTTCTTGATATATTCATTATACAGATCCTTTCATTAAAAAAATTATACATATTTAGCAAAATCAATTTTATCATAATTTGAAGTAAAAGCAAATTATAAATATATGTTTAAACCTTGTATTTAAGGCTATATATCTATATTTCAATTACCTTCAATATAAAAGATAGGGTTTTAATATTTAACCCTATCTTTTATATTCTACCACTTCTTTAATTAAATACATAATTATATATTATATTTGCCGCATCTTCTCTTTTTAATTCATTTTTTTGGGTTTATAGTTGCAGGTAATTTACCATCTCCTTGGATTATTCCTAAAGCATAAGCCAAGGTAACATATCCCTTTAATTCCTTAGATATTTCATTTGTATCCTTAAATACATCCTTATAAATATTTTCTATATTTGCTACTTTATCATATCCCATTGTACGAATAATAAATTTTACCCCCTTCTTCTTTTGAAACATATTTATCTGGTTCTCTTTCTTCTTCTTTTAATATGTTTCTGTTAATTAAATCATTGTATATTTTATCTATTTCCATTTCATCTTGAATCCTATAAGGATTTAAAGACTTCCATATTAAATACATAAAATCTTTTTGACGAATTTTATCCTTTGGTCTAAAATCTTCACCTTCAAAAATATACCATATTGGGCTAATGTCATGATCTTATCCTTAGCATAGGATTTGTCTATGTCTTTATAATTTATAATATTAGACTCTTTAAAGGGTTTACCTCTATAATCAAGTAATTCTCCAGTTGTTGCGCTTATATTAAGTGGTTTGCCAGGTTTTGTATTATATATTAGTTTTACCTCTTTATTTATCCCTTCTATTTTATTATTTCTATAATATGTGACATACATTAATTCATATCCTATTTCATCAAATAATACTTCATATGCTTTATCTAAAGATATAATCCTTCCCACTGGTGGTAGTTTGCTTTTATACCAGTTTGAAGAATAAGAGAATATTTTTTCATTTACTGTATCTACTCCCACTCGAATACTATCATCTTTGACATAAATATCTTTTTCTTTTCTAATAAATCCAAAATTATAAGTTCTTTCTCCATCATTAATGTTTTCATTATCAATATACTTTGTTTTATTAGCTTTATCTGGACTAACTTTTTTTAATATATTCTTTAGCTAAAGTTAATGCTTGATCTTTATTTATAGAAGGTTTTGCGTTTTTATCTTGGTCTAATTCTTGATAAAAGTGGATAAGTTCTCCTGTTTTTGCATCTAGATTTATATTTACACCGGCTACTTTATCTTTATCTACTTCCTTTATAAAGTACAATGACCATTGAAAATCATTTTGATTTTTCCAATCTGAATGTAAATTCGTTGTATTTAACTTATAATCTTCATCTATTTGTAGAATATCCCTAGCAATTTTTTTTCTATTTCTAATATGTCTTTAATACCTGATAGTTTTTCTATTTCTTTTCTTTCTTCTGGTGTAATAGCTCTTTTCTCAGCATCTCCTGCAGCACCAACTTCTTCAGCATCTAATGTTGTATAATCACCATAATAATTTAAACTAATTGGATTTCCAGTTATTGCATCTATTACCTTTTTGTTATCAATAGTTGAGTATATTAAAAAAATAGTTTGTTTCTTCATTAGTTTCAGGAATCTTAAATGTAGTAACATTGGATTGCCTATATATAAGTTCTAATCCTATATTATCTTTAAACGCTGTTTTTCCATCTTCCAATGAAATGGCTTTACTAACATCTGGAAATGTCAAATTTCTATCCCAATCAGTGTAGTAGTAACTAATTATATCACCTGTATATTTGTTTATACTGATGCTTACTGAGTTATCATAATAAGGTATATTATTTACGTAACGGAAAAATCTAAAGTGGTATTCTGGATTTTGAAAGTTTAATGAGGTTATATTATCGTCTAACTTGATTTCATCTAAAAGTTCAGGATCTATCTTTTTTTATAAATTCAAGGGCTATCTTCTCTCCTTCTTCTCGAGAGTAATTAGGTAACTTTTTCTCTGGCTCTTCATAATAGGGATAATATCTATTATAGGATTTGATATTACCCTTTGAATCTACAGCAATACTAATACTAGGTAATTTTTCTTTTGAATCTGACCAGTTCAAATAAAAGGTGATATCCTTATCATAAGAATTAACTCTAGAGTCAAAAGTATCATATTCTTCTGAAATATCCATTAGTTCTTTTACCTTTAAAACTATTTTCTCCAACTGCTTATCCAGCTCTGATTCTGCATACACTCTTATAGGTGCCATATTAGATAAGATTAATGACAGTGCCATAAGTAATAATAAGTATTTTTTTTCAAATCTTTACCCCCCCTTATTAAATATTTTTTTATGGCTATTATGCAATTGTTCTTAACTATTAATTCATCGGAGAGTCCATGAACTAATATTAAGCCTCGACCACTACACTTCAAATCTAAGGGATCATAGGTTGAAAAGTCATAGTCTATACCTCTTCCTTCATCCTTTACTTCGATTCTGATTTGTCCATCCTTCACTTCCAAAGACAAGTTTACACATTTAGTCTCTATACATTCATTCCCATGAAAATACCGTTTATCACTAGTTCGTTTAATATTAATTTTATGTCAAACATGGTATCCCCATTATCTATTATATTATTAAGTTTATTTAATATTTCTTCAATGAAGTTTTAACTAATCTTAAGTCGCTGCTTATAGAGCCATAATAAGTAAAGTCCATTTTCATCACGTCCAATAATTATATTTTCATTTCTTATTTTACCCAATATTTTAGATATATAACTAATTTAATTATTAATTGTAATTATTGATTATTTTTGTTATAATTTGGGTAATATTATTTATGATTATAAAAATGAAAGGAGAATGCAATTATGGATAGATGGGTATGCGAACCATGTGGTTGGGTTTATGATCCAGCAGAAGGGGGGGATCCAGATGGAGGAATTGAACCAGGTGTAGCTTTTGAAGATCTACCAGAAGATTGGGTATGTCCAGTTTGTGGAGCTACAAAAGATATGTTCTCAAAGGAATAATACATAAAAGACCGGCTATATAAGCTGGTCTTTTTGTTTACTCTAATATTGGAAATAAGGTTTGCCAAACCTTATCTCTATTAGCTTTATTTTCCGATGAATAGGGGGGGATTATTAAATTAAAATCTTTAATATCTAGTTTCTCCTTAATAATCTGTATATGTTTTTGCCAACTGCCTCTTGATATCTTATCTGCTTTAGTTGCTATAACAAGACCTTTAAAACCAAAGGACTTAATCCAATTGTACATCATTAAATCATCATTTGTAGGTTCATGTCTTATATCTACTATTAATATTACTTCTCTTAAATTTTCTCTTTTTGATAGATATTCCTCTATTATGTGACCCCCCCATTTTTCTTTCTCAGCTTTTGAAACTTGAGCATATCCATATCCTGGTAAGTCTACAAGCCTAAACTCTCCATTTATTAAATAAAAATTTATAGTTCTTGTTTTTCCTGGTTTGCTACTGGTTCTAGCTAGATTTTTCCTATTTATCATTGAATTAATAAATGATGACTTTCCAACATTGGATCGCCCCCCCGCAAAAGCAATTTCAATTAAATCATCTTTAGGATATTGTTCTGGTTTTACAGCTATACTTTGTAAATCAGATTTAATTATCTTCATTTTTTTCATTCCCTTTAACTAATGCATGGCTCAACACTTCATCCATATTTTCTACTAAGACAAATTCCATTTTTCTCTTTATTTTATCTGGTATTTCTTCTAAATCCTTTTTATTTTCATGGGGTAAAAGAACCTTTTTAATTCCCATTCTATTTGCAGCTAAGACCTTCTCCTTTATACCACCAACAGGTAATACTCTTCCTCTTAAGGTTATTTCTCCAGTCATTGCTACATTCCTATAAATAGGAGTATTAGATAGTGCTGATACTACTGCTGTGGCTAAGGTAATGCCAGCTGATGGTCCATCTTTAGGTATTGCTCCTTCTGGAACATGGATATGAATATCCATATCTTTATAAAAATCACTTTCTATATTTAATAAATCTGCATTTGCCCTTATATAACTAATACCTGCCATAGCAGATTCCTTCATAACTTCTCCAAGCTTTCCAGTTAATTGCAACTTACCTGTACCCTTCATTATATTTACTTCTATAGATAAGGTTTCTCCACCTACAGCTGTCCAAGCTAATCCATTGGCTACACCTATTTGATCTTTTTCTTCTACTTTATCATATCTATATTTAGGTATTCCTAAATAATTGGAGATATTTCCTGCAGTTATTCTAACGTTTTTAAGGTTTTCTTCTACTATTCTTTTAGCTGATTTTCTACACACATTAGCTATATTTCTTTCTAAATTTCTTACTCCAGCTTCTCTTGTATAGTTGTTTATAATACTTCGTAAAGCAGCTTCAGAAATAATTAAGTTTTCTTCTTTTAATCCGTGTTCCTTTATTTGCTTTGGAACTAGATATTTTATAGCAATTTGAAGTTTTTCCTCTTCAGTATATCCACTTATTCGTATTACTTCCATTCTGTCAAGTAATGGTCCTGGAATGGAATTAGTAGTATTTGCCGTAGTAACAAAAAGTACTTTAGACAGATCAAAAGGTACATCTAAGAAATGATCTGTAAATGTAGAATTTTGTTCTGGATCTAACACTTCTAATAATCCACTTGCAGGGTCTCCTCTATAATCACTGCTTAATTTATCTATTTCATCAAATAAAAATACCGGATTTTTACTTCCAGCTTTTCTAATAGAACTTATTATTCTACCAGGCATACTTCCTACATAAGTCCTCCTATGGCCTCTAATTTCTGCTTCATCTCTAACTCCACCTAGGGACATCCTTACAAATTTTCTATCTAAGGCTCTGGCTATAGATTTTGCTATGGATGTTTTTCCAACTCCTGGTGGACCTACTAAGCATAATATAGGTCCTTTCATAGAATTTGTTAATTTTCTCACAGCAATAAATTCTAGTACCCTTTCTTTTACATCTTCTAATCCATAGTGGTCTTGATCTAATATATTTCTAGCTTTCTTTATATCAATTTTGCTCTTAGTTTCTTTATCCCAAGGCAATGATATAATCCAGTCTAAATAAGTCCTTATAACACCTGTTTCTGCTGATTGAGGATGCATCTGCAAAAGTCTCTCTGCTTCTTTTAATGTCTTTTCTTTAACTTCTTTAGGCATCTTTATTCCATTGATTTTCTTTTTATATTCATCTACTTCTCCTAGGGTTTCGTCTCCTTCCCCCCCTAGTTCTTTTTGAATTGCTTTAATTTGTTCTTTTAAATAATATTCTTTTTGTACTTTATTGATTTGCTTTTTTTACTCTTTGATTTATCTTGTCTTCAATTTTTAGTAATTCTATTTCCTTTTGTAATATTCCATGAAGAAGCTCTAATCGTTCATAAAAATCAAAGGCTTCTAATATCTTTTGATCATCTTCTGGCTTTAAAAAAAACATAGGAAGCTATAACATCTGCTAGTCTTCCCGGATCTTCTATATCAGAAACTGCAAATAATACCTCTGATGAAACTTTACTACTAAGATTAATATATTCTTCAAGATCTGAAATTACTAATCTCATAGCTGCTTCCATAGCTTTATCTTTTTCTATTTCTTCAGGTTCATAAGTGAGTTTTTCTACATCAGCTTCGAAATACTCTTCATTATCTACTATTTTTACAACTCTGCCTCTACTAACACCTTCTACAAGTACTCTTATACTACCTCCAGGTAATTTTAACATTTGTTTTACTTTAGAAACAGTTCCTACATGGTAAAATTCTTCTTCTGTAGGTTCATCTACTTTAGGATCCATCTGTGTACATAGTAATATGGAAGAATCATCTAACATGGCTTTTTCCAAAGCATTTATAGATTTATCTCTTCCTACATCAAAGTGAATTACCATATGAGGAAATATGGATATCCCCCCCTTAAAGGTATTAGTGGCAGGACTGTCCTTTCAACTTTATATTGATTATTACTCATTTTTTTCCCTCCCTTTATCTGCTGAAAAGAAAAAGCTCACAGATGTGAGCTTTTAAGATGCAGATTCCTTGTTTCCTGATTTCTTTGCCCTACTTCTTTTCATATCCGATAGTACTAAAGTTGGTTCTCCTTTTTTTAGCTACGGTTTCTTTATTAATAAGACACTTTTCTACATCATCTAGATGGGATTTCATACATTATATCTAACATTATTTCTTCTATAATACTTCTCAGACCTCTAGCACCTGTTTTCTTTCAATTGCTTTTTTTTAGCTATCATTCGTAAAGCTTCTTTGTCAAATTCCAAATCCACATTCTCCATAGCAAATAATTCTTTATACTGTTTTACAAGTGCATTTTTAGGTTTAGTCAATATTTCAACTAAAGCTTCTTCATCTAATTCTTCTAAAGTTACCATTACTGGTAATCTTCCTACAAATTCTGGAATCAATCCAAATTTTAATAAGTCTTCAGGTTGAAGATTTTTTTAATAACTCTCCTACCTGTTGTTTTTCTTTGGATTTAATTTCAGCTCCAAATCCCATGGAATGTTTACCTATACGGTTTTGGATTATCTTATCTAACCCATCAAAGGCTCCACCTACAATAAACAGTATATTAGTGGTATCTACTTGAATAAATTCTTGATGTGGATGTTTTCTTCCACCTTGAGGTGGTACATTGGCTACTGTACCTTCCAATACTTTTAATAAAGCTTGTTGTACACCTTCCCCACTAACATCTCTTGTTATAGATGGATTTTCTGTTTTTCTAGCTATTTTATCTATTTCATCTATATAAATTATACCCTTTTCTGCTCTTTCAATATCATAATCTGCAGCTTGAATAAGCTTTAAAATTATATTTTCCACATCTTCTCCTACATATCCTGCTTCTGTAAGAGAAGTAGCATCTGCAATTGCAAAAGGTACATCTAATATTTTTGCTAAAGTTTGAGCTAATAAAGTCTTTCCTGAGCCAGTGGGCCCAATCATAATTATATTACTCTTTTGTAGCTCTACATCGTTGTTCTTTGTAACCTTTTTATTTATCCTTTTATAATGGTTATAAACAGCCACGGCTAAAGCTCTCTTTGCTCTTTCTTGTTTAATAACGTAATCATCTAGAGTTTCTTTTATTTGAGAAGGTGTTGGAACTTCTTTCATATCATATTCAAAGTAATCCAAAAATTCTTCTTCAATTATTTCTTGACACAACTCTATACATTCATTACATATATAAACATTTGGCCCAGCTATTAACCTTCGTACTTGGTCTTGGGGGGGTTTCCCACAAAAAGAGCATCGAAGCTGTTTGTCTTCATATTTGGCCATGGTGACACCTCTCTTGATTTATTTTCTTGAAGTAATTACTTCATCTATTATACCATATTCAACTGCTTGCTCAGCGGTTAAATGATAATCTCTATCTGTATCCTTTGCAATTTTTTTTCTAAAGGTTGACCTGTTCTTTCACTTAAAATTCTATTGATTCTATCACGTATTTCAAGAATCTTTTCTGCTTGAATTCTAATATCTTCTGCTTGACCTTGAGTTCCACCTAGTGGTTGGTGAATCATTATATCAGAATTTGGTAATGAAAATCTTTTACCTTTAGTTCCTGCTGCTAATAAAAATGCTCCCATACTTGCAGCTCTACCTATACATATAGTTGACACATCAGGTTTTATATACTGCATAGTATCATAAATAGCAAATCCTGCACTTACAGAACCACCAGGACTATTGATATAAATTTGTATATCTTTATCTGGATCTTCTGCTTCTAAAAATAATAATTGGGCAACAATTAAATCTGCCATTGTATCATTTACTTCTGTGCCTAAAATATAATTCTCTCTTTAAGCAGTCTTGAATATATATCATAAGACCTTTCGCCTCTACTGGTTTGCTCTACTACTACTGGTACTAATGCCATAGTAATCCCTCCTATTAATTAAATTTAGCATTTTCAACTAAAAGTTTAACAGCTTTACCATTAGCTATACCCGTTTTTATAAATTCTAAATCTCCTTTTTCATATCTGCTATAAACTCTTCTTTGTCTTCAGCTCCATATTGTTCCGATAATTTAATTAACTCTTCGTCTATATCTTCTTCTGTAACTTCTATATTTTCCTCTTTAACTATAGCTTCTAGAAGCAAATCTACTTTTACTCTATTTGAAGCTGCTGGTTTTAATTGCTCCCTTAGATCTTCAATTTTAGAGCCTATTAATTCTAAATATTTTTCTAAATCTAGACCTTGAGTTCTTAATCTATAGTCAAATTGTCTTATTTCATTGTCTAGTTGAGTTTCGACCATTCCATTAGGAATATCTACTTCTGAAATCTCCAATGCTTTTTCAATAACTCTATTTTCTGTTTCAATTTCTTCTTGATTTTTCATTTCTTTTTCTAATTTTTCTCTTATATCATTTTATATTCTTCTAATGTATCGAATTCGCTTACATCTTTAGCAAATTCATCGTCTAATTCTGGTAATTCCTTTTCTTTTATATCATGAATAGTTACTTTAAACATAGCTTCTTTTCCTGCTAAGGTTTCTTCATGATATTCTTCAGGGAATTTTACGTTTACTTCCACTTGTTCATCTTTTTTTATTTCCTATAAGTTGTTCTTCAAATCCTGGAATAAACATATTTGAACCGATTGTTAGCTCATATCCCTCTGCAGTACCTCCTGGGAATTGTTCTCCATCTACAAATCCTTCAAAGTCTATAGTAACTATATCTCCTTCTTTTACTTCTCTATCTGAAGCATCTAACAGTCTGGCATTTGCATCTTGAACATGTTTTAATTCATGTTCTATCATTTCATCTGTAACATTATACTCTATTTTTTTCTAATTCTATACTTTTATAATCTCCTAGTTTAAATTCTGGTTTTACATCTACTTCTACTTTAACCAAAACAGGTTGCCCTTTTTCAATTTCTTCGATGTCTATATCTGGTGTATCTACTGGCTCTAAATCTAATTCAGTAATGGCTTCTTCATAAGCATCTGGTAAAAGAATATTAATAGCATCTTCATAAAATATTCCTTCTCCATAATTCATTTCAATAATCTTTCTTGGAACTTTTCCTTTTCTGAATCCTGGAATATTGAATCTACTTCTGTTTTTAAATATGCTTTTTGAATTGCACCTTCAAATGCTTTTGCTTCTAATTCAAAATTAAAGAAGACTTTGTTATTTTCTTTTTTTTCTAAAACTGCTTTCATTATATTGTATCCTCCTAAATAGTATTCGAATTTAATTCGCTAATTTCCCTAATATTATATCATATTATTATATCATAACAATGTTTTTATTACAAAGACATAGGAAAAAAACCAATGGTTTCCCATTGGTTTTGTGGTGCGGGAAAGAGGACTTGAACCCCCCCCACGTCAAAGACACTAGATCCTAAGTCTAGCGCGTCTGCCAATTCCGCCACTCCCGCATAAAGAATTTTATTACTTCTTTATTATACCACCCAATAAGGATTTGTCAATTATTTTTTTCTTAATAGACTTCCTTGATTATTCCACCACCTACAACTATTTCTCCATCATAAAATACAACAGCTTGCCCCCCCTTTGTAATAGCCCTTTGCGGTTCCATAAACTTAACCATTACACCATTGCCATTATTGTGAAGGGTTACTATGGCCTTTGATTCTTTCATTGAGTATCTAACCTTTGCAGTAACCTCCAATTCTCCAGAAAAAGAATCAAAGGGTATAAAGTTAAGTTCTTCAGCATAAAGCTTATCACTAAATATATCCTTTTCATCTCCTAAAACTATTTCATTTGTTTCAGGAATTATTTTTTTGAACAAATGCTTTTTTTTACCTAAAGCTATGCCTAAACCTTTCCTTTGCCCAATAGTATAATATATGATTCCCTTATGTTGCCCTAAAATATTACCATCTTTGTCAATAAAATTTCCAGGCTTTACTTTATGAGGAACTCTTCTTTTTATAAAACTACCATGATCATCATCAGGTATAAAACATATTTCTTCACTATCAGGCTTATCGTGGATAATCAATCCAATTTCTTCTGCTAATTCTCTGACCTTATCTTTAGTATATCCTCCTAAGGGAAATAGTGTGTGTGCTAATTGATATTGGGTTATTTGATGTAAGAAATAAGTCTGGTCTTTTCTCTTATCTGCACTTTTCTTTAATAAAAACCTTCCTGTTTTTTTCATCTTTTTCCCTTATGGCATAATGTCCTGTAGCTATATAATCAGCACCTAATCCCCCCTAGCCTTTTCTAAAAATTCACTAAATCTAATAAACTTGTTACATGCAAGGCAAGGGTTAGGAGTTCTACCTTCTAAATATTCATTAACAAAATAATCTATGACTTTTCTTTCAAATAATCCTCTAAAATTCATTACATAATGTGGAATTCCTAAATCATGAGCTACTTGCTTAGCATCAAATACTGAAGATATTGAGCAGCAGCCTCCTTCATTTTCGTCATATACCTCATCATGAGGAATTTGACTTAAGGTAACTCCAATTACTTCGTATCCTTGTTGTTGCAAAACATAAGCAGCAACAGAGCTATCTACTCCTCCACTCATGCCTAGGACTACTTTTTCTTCATTTTACCAACCTCTCTAATAGGCTAAAATTACTCCTCCATCATATGCGTAGGCAGTACTTAGTCCTTTTGTTTCTACTATTAATATCTCTTTAAAATTATAAAGTTTTTCTATTTTTCTTTTAAATCTAAGGCTTTATCAAGGGCATTGGCATGGGATATAGCTAATACCTTATCTGCAAAATCATCCTAGTCTCACCTATAATCTCTACTAATCTATTAAAGGATTTTTTTTGTACCTCTGTGATTTTCTACTAATCGTATATTCCCATCTTCATCAGAACCCATTATAGGTTTAAAATTCAATACAGATGCAATCAACCCTTTAGTTTTTGATATTCTACCATTTTTTTATTAGATTGTCTAAGCTTTCTAATATAAAAAAAGGTCTTCATTTCACTGATATAATTTTCTACAGTTTCTACTATTTCTAAATTACTCAATTTTTCTTTAACAAGCTCATCTATTTTAAGGGCTACTAAAGTTTCCCCTATGCTTGCTGATTTTGAATCAAATACATGAATAAACTTATCAGGATCTTCATCTAAAGCCATTTGTCTAGCTAATTTAGCACTATTATATGTTCCAGATAAATTCGCTGAAATAGTTATAGCAAAAATATCCTTTGCTTGCTTAAATTTTTCCAAAAAAATCTCCTGGTGATGGACATGATGTTTTTACGGGATTAGGGCTATTTTTCATAGCCTTAATTAATTCCTTAGTATCTAGATTTTCATTATCTATAAATTCTTCATCATCTACAGAAATATTAAATGGTATTAAGCTAATATTTAACTTTTTTTGAAGCTCTTCATTTAAATCACAACTACTATCTGCTACTATTTTGTAATCCAATTTTATCCCCTCTTAATTATTCTTTTGTTCCAATCCTTTCTTCTATAAACAAGGCTAATTCTTTAGCTATTTTAGTTATTTCCTCTTGGTCTTTCCCTTCTATCATCACCCGTACTAATGGTTCTGTTCCTGATGGCCGTATAACTACTCTACCTTCCCCCATGAAACATTTTTTTCTATCCTGTCTATTTCAGATTTTATTTCTTTATTTTCCAAATATTTATATTTCATATTGTTTTTTTACTCTAGCATTTATCAATACTTGTGGGTAATTTTCCATTAGTGTATTTAATTCTGCCATGGTTTTTCCTGTAGCTTTTACTACTTCTAATAAATGTAAAGCTGTAGCTAATCCATCTCCTGTAGTATTATATTCTAAAAATATAATATGTCCTGATTGCTCCCCACCTATTACAAATCCTGATTTAAGCATTTCTTCTAAAACATATCTATCTCCTACAGATGTCTTAACTATATTTATACCCTTTTCTTTTAAATATATATCTAAACCCATGTTGGTCATGACAGTACCTACTACTGTATTGTTTTTTTTAATTTCCCATTGTTTTCAAATGAGTTGCACAAATTGCCAATATATGATCTCCATCTACTAATTTGCCGTTATTATCTATAGCAATAATTCTATCCCCATCTCCATCAAAAGACAATCCTATATCTGCTTTTTCTTTAATAACTAATTCCTTTATAATATCTGGGTTAGTTGAACCACAATTATCATTTATATTCATTCCATTTGGATTATCATTTACTACTACCACTTCTCCATTTAATTCTCTAATAAGTTCAGGAGCTATTTTATATAAGGCCCCATGACCACAATCTATAGCTATTTTCATTCCTGTTAAATCTATATTAATGGTGGATTTTAAAAATCTTTATAATCCTTAGAACCATTTTCTTCCCTATATAGTTTACCTATATTTTCTCCTATAGGTCGTAAATCTAATTCTTTATATTCTAAAATTATATTTTCTATTTTGCCCTCTACTTCATCTGGTAGTTTTAATCCTTTATTATTAAAAAAAATTTTATCCCATTATATTCCCCCTGGATTGTGGGAAGCTGATATAACTACTCCTGCCAATGCGCCATATTTTCTTGTTAAATATGCAACTGCTGGGGGGGTGGGAATAACTCCTACTGAGATAACATCCAATCCTATAGATGTTATTCCTGCTATAAGGGCTGATTCCAGCATGTCTCCAGAAATCCTAGTGTCCTTCCCTACTACTATTTTCCTTTTTTTCCCATTAGATAATATATAAGCACCTGCCCTCCCTACTTGAAAGGCCAACTCAGGTGTTAATTCCTTATTTGCAATGCCTCTAATGCCGTCTGTACCAAATAACTTAGACAAAATCTCTTCCCCCCCTTAAAGTTTAATAAGTTCTATTGTTTAAATTTATTAAGCGTGATTTCAATTAGTTTTTCTTTGTTATTCAAATCTGGATCATCTATGACTTTTTCCATTAAATAATCTAAAATAATTCCTATAAGTTCTCCTTGTATATATCCTAAGTTTATTATATCATGTCCATCAATTGCAAGGTGTTTTTTTTCATAAGGTTCTTTACTTTCTAAAATCCTTTTGATTTCCTTTTCTCTTTGAAATAAAAAGTCTATATTTACATCATTGCTAGAACAAATTCTATCTGATTTTTGTAATTCTATAAGATTAAATATCCTTTCCTTACCTACCCTATTTATTAGCCTCTTTAAACCTTTATCTTTATATTTATTATGATGAGTCATATGTTCCCTTATTAGAATTGTTACACTATTAATTAATTCATTGGAACATTTAAGCCTTTTCAGTATCCTTTCGGCTATCTCTGCTCCTAATTTATCATGACCATAGAAATGACCTACTCCCTTTTCATCTATAGTAAGTGTGTGGGGTTTTCCTATATCATGGAATAATGCTGCCAATCTAATTTCTAATATAGGCGGAGTATTATTCACTACACATAGGATATGCTCAAATACATTTTTATCATGATGAGGATTATATTGATTAAATCCTACTGCATCCACAAGTTCAGGTATAATTATTTTTAAAATACCTAAATCCTTCATTAATCTTATACCATAGGATGGCTTTTCTGACAATAGTATTTTAAAGAGTTCTTCCCTAATTCTCTCAACACTTATCCTTTCTAATAGATAGTTCATTTCACCACAAGCCTTTTTAGTATCATCTTCAATGATAAAATCCAGCTGTGTAGCAAATCTCACTGCCCTTAAAATTCTAAGATGGTCTTCTATAAATCGTTCCATAGGATTTCCTACTGTTTTTATTATATCTTTTTCTAAATCTTTTCTACCATTAAAAGGATCTATTAGACCTATGTCTTCATTATATGCCATAGCATTTATAGTAAAATCCCTACGACTTAAATCTTCATCTATTTTATTGGAAAATTTAACTTCAGAAGGTCTTCTTCCATCTATATATTTCCCTTCTGTTCTATAGGTAGTGATCTCTATATTTCCCTCTTCCTGTACCACTACTACTGTACCAAATTCCTTACCTATGGAAATTGTCTTATAATCTTTAAAAATTTCTTCTATTTCATCTGGTTTTGCATTTGTAGTTACATCAAAATCCCATGGTTTCTTTCCCAATATTAAATCTCTTACACTCCCTCCTACAATAAAGGATTCATAGTTATGTTCTTTTAATTTATTTAAAACTCTCTTTACATAATCAGGTATAATAAACTTCATATTTATCCTCCATTATTTGATAGTATTAGTATAGCATAGTATTTGCAATTTGCATTAAAAAAAACTACTAGTTTTGTACTAGTAGCTTTTCTATATTCTAATCAAATCAAGTTCTATTTTCCGTACTTAAGTCAATAGTTAAGATTTCTGGATCTATAGATTCTATGATTATATTTTAATTGGTTCTATTTGAACTTCTACTTCGTGTTTTCCTTCTTCTAAATCAACTAAGTCGATAAAAGCTTTAATATCTTCCTTTGTAATTTCTTCTAAATCTTTCTTAGATCCCTTTAAAGATATTAAAATACTATTGTTTAATTCATCCACCCCCCCTATAGACAATCCTTCATCTAAGTTTCTTATATCTAGCTCATCAAAATCCATTATATAATCCTTAATATCAACTTCTTCAATTATATAATCAATATATACTTCTTGATTAGGATCTAATAATTCAACATTCTCTGGTAAGTCTAATTCTACTTTCATAGATGGTTTATCTAATAATTCATTTATATCTATAACTTTAGTATTGATATGGTTCAAGTTTATAATATCATTGTTACCTTTTACTTCAATTGTACTTGGATTAATTTTAATTTCACTAATAATATAGTTTTCAGGAAGTTCATTTTGTGTTTGTAATTCAATAGGTAAAACTTGTTTCCTATATATAGGTATATTAATATCTACTACACTTGGATCTTTTTCCACGCCCCCCCTTACATCATTGCCTTGACCATCTTTTAATTGTATTGGAACTGGCAAATCAAAAGGTTTGGTTTTATCTGTAACATCTACAGCAGCAACAACCTGTGAAACTTCATTGACCCAAGTTCTTGGACCAGTTACTAAAACTGTTTGTGGCCTTGAAGAAGTATCTCCTAATATATAGTCCTTTGGTAAATCTCCAGTAGTTTGAACTGTTACAATTTTTTTTCTCTGTAACTACACTATCTAATGTAAACAATACTTCTTTGGGTTCATAGTTTACTATCCTAACATTATATGGATTATTAATTAAACTAACTAATATTGGAACCCTAACTTGTCCTTCGCTATAACCACTTAAATCAACTTTTGCACTAATATTACTAGCTGTAAATCTATCTCTATCCATTTCAGATTTTTTTCCCAATAACCTTTACATTAATTTTAACATCCTTTGGTTCCATAACTACTATACCTTGACGTTCTAATTCTGATACATTAAATAGGTTTACATTTATGTTTTTATATTCCTTTGAAATCTCTGGGTTTTCAATACTCATAACATAACTCCACAAAATAATGGCAATTATTAAAGCAAAGATTTTAGCTGTTATATTATTTTTTTCCCTTGCTCATTTTTTTAGCCTCCATTTATCTATAAATGTTTGTTTATCTGCATCAGGCTTATACATATCTAATAATATTTGAGTCAAAGTCTTTGTATCTAAATATCTAGAAATACTACCATTTTCTGCAACAGATATTGCCCCCCTGTTTCTTCAGATACAATAATGGAAAGACTATCTGATCTTTCTGATATTCCTAATGCTGCTCTATGTCTAGTCCCTAATTCCTTGCTTACACTAGTATTATCAGTAAGTGGCAAAAAGCAAGCAGCTGCTTTTATTTTATCGTCTTTTATAATCACTGCCCCCCCATCATGTAATGGAGTATTAGGAATAAATATATTTATCAATAAATCACTGGAAACTAATCCATTTATTCTGGTTCCAGTTTCAGCCACTTCATTAAGCCCTGTCTGCCTCTCTATAACAATTAATGCACCGATTTTTGCCTAGATAGTGAGGCTGCTGCTTCCACTATTTCTTCTACAACCTTAGATAAACTCTCTCCTCTTATTTCAATTAAAGATTTAGTAAAAAAATCTACTTCTTCCAATATATTCCAAACCTCTTCTAAGTTCTGGTTGAAAAACTATTAGGATCGCCAATGTCCCTACGGTCATGGCATTATTTAAAATCCAGTTAATAGTAAATAACTCTGCCCATTCACTTAATTTTGTTAAAATTAATAACACAACTATACCTTTAGTTAGTTGTTCTGCTCTAGTTTCTTTAATTAAAGTAAACAATTTATATAAAACAACTGCTACTATTACTATATCAACTACATCTCTCATTCGTAGATTTGAAAATACTGCATTTAAGGATTGCAAGGATATCACGCCTTTACATTTTAATAAGTATAAATACACAACTATCTATATTATATAATAAAAGTGAACATTAATAAAATCTTTTTATTAAATATTTATTATTTAATATTTAATACTTCCATAGTATCACTATAGGATTTATTAATTCTCAACAGTATATCTGAATTTAAATCTATTTCCGATTCTTCTCCTAATATATCTAACACTGGTAATATTTCAAACTTTATCCTATTATCTTCAGTATAACGATGAACCCATGTAGGAATATATTCAATATCTTTAATTAAGGTATTATTATTTGAAAAATCCTTCTCTATATTTATTTTAACCATAACCCCATCTTCAGTATAGGGATTTCCCATTGTTGACTCCCTTTGATTTGATAAAAAAATTTCCCATGGAATAAATAATAAAATTTTCTTTTCCTTTATATTCTATTATCTCAGATTTTTGAATAACATGGGGGGGATGACTCCCTAGTATTATATTAGCACCCCCACTCTACCATTTTATTACCTAGAGATATTTGATATTCTGAGGGCTCCTTATGGTATTCATGACCCCAGTGAATAAAAATTACTATTAAATCAACATCTTTATCTTTTAAACTCTCTATATCCATCTTTATCTTTTCTTCATCTATAAGATTTATCATATAAGATAATTCATCTTTTGATAAAAGGGATTCTAATCCATTTACTCCATAGGTATATGATAAAAATCCTAAATCTATACCCTGAACTTCTTGAATTAAAGGCTCAGATCCTAATTTGTCGTATGTACCTATGGATTTTAATCCATATTCTTCTATATTTTTTTAAAGTTGAAATTATTCCTTCCCTTCCTTGATCTAAACTATGATTATTTGCTGTAGATAATATATCAAAACCTACCTCACTTAAAGCCAGTAATGATTGTTTGGGACTATTAAATCTTGGAAATCCTGAATATCCTTTTTCTCTACCAGCTGTTACAGTTTCAAAATTAGCAATGGAAATATCTGATTCTTGAATATATTTTTTTTACATGATTAAATACTGGTACAAAATCATATGAGCCTTCTTGAGTTTTAGCAGACTTAAGCTGGGGGGGCATATGGAACATAATATCCCCAACTGCCAATAGGCTTATGTTGGCAGTTTTCTCCTCATAACTTATTATAGGATCTTCAGAAAATGTTTCTTTATCTAAAGAGCTATTATTTTCTACTATGTTTTCCATTGGATTTTGATCGCTAGTATCTGTATCTAGGATTTTGATTTTATTTAATAAAACAATGGATAGTATAATAATAAATATTATTGTAAATAAATGCTTTTTTTCTCATATTCCACCTTAATTAATTTTATTAGCTTGTCCGTTTTTAGCCTTTATTTATATATTATACCTAAATTTTATTAACTTCAAGCAAGAGATTGTTTATTCTTCCCTGTCATGTATAATTCTATTTTTGGAATCAAATATAAATGCTGAAAGCTTTCTTTCGTTTATCCACCAAATAAATACTACATAAGGTACAAACAATAGTGTTAATTCAGGTATATTAGCCATCAATATAAAATCAAAAATCCCATGTAATATCACTGGCATAATTAATGATTTTCTATAATTTAATGCCTTTCCCTTATTATCTGTATTAAACTTATATAATGATAAATAGTATCCCATAGTAATTCCAAATACACCATGGCTGGTACTGAAAATATCCCCCCCTATATAGTCCAATAAAAGGATTGTTAGAATATGTAAATACTACATATATAATATTCTCCACAGTAGCAAAGCCTAAAGCAGCAAATACTCCATATACAATACCATCTAGCTTTTCATTGAAATAACTAGTCCTAATAGGTAGTTTCAATATTACTAGTCGCTTAAAATACTCTTCTGTTAATGCCGCTACAATAAAAGCATTATAAAAGGCTTGAAAAACCCCCTGAAAATATATTAAATCTAATTAAAATTTCTTCTACTAAAATAGATGGGATTACTGCTAAGGCTCCTAATAGATAAGTTAAAAATAAGAGTTTAGCAGGTTCTCTATCTACTCTATCACTTAAATAAATAGCAAACATTCCAATAATCGCTGGTGTAATGGCAATAATAAATAATCTTATTTGCAAGATATAAACCTCCTATTTATTTTTTTAATATTAGTCTATATCTATTATTCCATTTAAATAAAAAAATAATCCTAAGTTTTCCTTAGGATTATTTAAAAAAAATTTATTTTAATATATGATTGTCTATAAAGACTTCTACATCTTCTGCAGTTGGTAAATTTAATATATCTTCTAACATAGTTTCTACTTCTTTTTTTGATGTATTTTTTTATTAAATATCTAGCCTTTAAAATAGATGAGGCACTCATGCTAAATTCATCTAGTCCCATGCCTAATAATACTGGAATTAGTTTTTCATCTCCTGCTACTTCTCCGCACATTCCAACCCATATCCCTGCTTTGTGTCCATTATCTATTGTCATCTTAATAAGTCTTAAAACTGCTGGGTGATATTGGTTGTATAAATGAGCAATAGTTTGATTACCCCCCCTGTCTACTGCAACTGTATATTGGATTAAATCATTAGTTCCTAAACTAAAAAAAGTCAACTTCTTTGGCAAATGCCTCAGAATGTATTGCAACAGACGGAACTTCCACCATTATTCCCAATTCAACATTTTCATTAAAAGGTATATTTTCCTTCCTTAATTCTTCCCTTACTTCTGCTGCAACTGCTTTAGCTTCTCTCAATTCTCCTATATCAGATATCATAGGAAACATGATTTTTATATTTCCATAATTACTAGCTCTATATATTGCCCTTAGTTGGGTTTTAAATATATCTAATCTATCTAAACAAAGCCTAATGGCTCTATAGCCTAAAAAAAAGGATTTAATTCCTTTGGTAGATTTAAATAAGGAATCTCTTTGTCTCCTCCTACATCTAATGTTCTAATTACTAAAGGCCTATCTCCTAATTTTTCTGTTACTTCTTTATAGGCATTAAATTGCTCTTCTTCTGTAGGTAATCTATCCTTATCCATATATAAGAATTCTGTTCTAAATAATCCTACTCCTTCGCCATCATTTTCTAAAACACTATCTATATCTGCTGGAGTCCCTATATTTCCAGCCAACTCAACGGTATATCCATCCTTTGAAGTTGATTTTTCACCTATTAGTCTTTCTAATTCCCTTTTAAATTCTTTTTGTGATTCTAATTTATTTTTATAATCCTTTATTATTTCTTCCTCTGGATTTATAAATATCTCGCCTGTTAAACCATCAATTATCATGAAATCTCCATGTTTTACTAATTTAGTTGCATCTTTCACACCTGCAATAGATGGTATTTCCAATGTCCTAGCAATAATTGAAGTATGAGATGTTCTTCCACCTAATTCAGTTATAAATCCTACAACTCTATCTTTATTCATTCCTGCTGTGTCTGATGGGGGGGTTAAATCTTCTGCAACTATTATAGAATCTTCATCAATAGATGCCAAATCTACAGATTGTATGTTTAGCAATACCCTTAGTAATCTATTGGATACATCCTGTAAATCTGCAGCCCTTGCCCTTAGGTATTCATCTTCTATATTTTCAAATAAGGATATAAACATATTGGCAGTTTCTTTAACAGCCCATTCAACATTTATCTTTTCAGTGGATATTTTTTTTCTTTTATTCCACTAA
>JMBV01000168.1_pt1 | contig 24860 bp, 47 predicted proteins | sample 616531 | NCBI WGS metagenome assembly JMBV01 (sample SAMN02727904, study PRJNA239997) | anaerobic digester metagenome | biome: anaerobic digester; isolation source: mesophilic anaerobic digester inoculated with municipal waste water sludge... | place: Germany: Bielefeld University, CeBiTec ...
AAATGAGTAAAATAAATCTTAACTTTGCAGAAATGGGATTGAGTCAAGATATGGAGGAATTAAATATTTACGAGGTGAGGCTTACAAGGTGTGAAAAAAAATGTGATTGTTAAAAGGGGGGGAGATATATTTTATGCAGATTTAAGTCCTGTAATTGGTTCGGAGCAGGGCGGAGTAAGACCTGTCCTTGTAATTCAAAACGATATAGGCAATAAATATAGTCCTACAATTATAATTGCAGCCATTACTTCCCAAATAAATAAGGCTAAACTACCAACCCATATAGAGATAAATGCTCCAGAATATGGCCTGCCAAGGGATTCTGTAGTTTTATTAGAACAGGTGCGCACTATTGATAAAAAAACGTCTAAGGGAGAAGATTGGCAAATTTAGTGACGAAATGATGGCAGAAGTAGATGAGTGTTTAAAAATATCCTTAGGATTAATCGATTTATAAAAATAAGCATGGAAATGCTTATTTTTTTGCTTTTAGATTTAAAATAAGGTGAAATTATAGTATAATTTAGAGAAGGGCTTTTAAAGATGAAGGAAAGGTGATTTATATGACTAGCGAAATTAAACACATAGGGAAGTTTACAAGTGAAATAAATAATAAGGAAAAGGAAGATTTTTTTATATGTATTTAATACAGTTTTTGATTTAGATTATGATTTAAATTGGTTTGACTGGAAGTATGTAGAAAACCCTTATGGCGAGTCCTATATAGTATTTGCCTATGAAAATGAAAATATAGCAGCTATTAGGGCTTTTTGGAGAAATGACATAGACAACAATTTATCATATCAGCCTTGCGATACTGCAGTGCTTAAAAAAATATAGGGGGGGAATGGGTATATTTTCCAAAATGACCAAATTAGCATTAGATAAAGTGGAGGATGCTTTTATATATAATTTTCCCAATGAAAATTCACTACCTGGATATTTAAAAATAGGTTGGGAAATTAATAAATATGGTTATTTGGAAAAAGTAATAAGCAAATCTAATTTAAGGGAAAAGACTAAATATATTGAAGACGATTATTTAATATGGAAATTTTCCAATTCTCCACTAAATAAATATTATTATACTGAAATAAAAGGAGATTTCTATTTATTAACTAAGAGAAAAAAAATAATATTTATTATATACTAGGGCGTTTTAATGGAAAGCATAGAGATAATTTTCAAGAGGCTAGTTCTACAGTATTATTTAATTATACTACAGAGGAAACTATGATGTATAAATTATTTAAGAATAGAGCTACTATTGTGTCTTACAAGGGAAATAAAAAGGATTTAGATATACCTATTTTCAAAGGGGGGGACTTTTTCTAAAAAAACAAGGAGGGTTTCGTGTGAAAAATTTAAGTAAATTTGTATTGGCTATAGTGTTGGTATCTATTGTTTTAGGAGGTACTATTGTATTTTCAGAACCAGGTTCGGAAAATGATCCATTAATAACACTGTCTTATTTTAATAAGGAAATAGATAAATTAAAATCCTATATAGATAGTAAATTAACAGGTACAGATAGTGTAGAAAATCCTAATAAGTTAGAAGTAGTAGAATTGGAAAGTGAACAATCCTTAATAGGAGATGCAGGGACAGAAATTATACTTAGAGGTGGCAAGGCTACTGTAATTGCAGGAGAATTGGGAGGCATTTCAGATATAACAGATGGTAAGGATTTAAAAATGGGAGAAATGATACCAGCTAATCACTTATTAATTATTCCTAGAGATGATGGCAGAGGAGCTTATGTAGTGGAAGATGCCATATTTTTAGTTAGAGGGGCTTATGAAATAAGATAGGGATGTGAATACTATGAAAAAGATAATTAAGATTATATTAAAATATCCTTTAAAACTAATAAATTATATATACACTTATTTTTATTATAAGAATAATAGTCTTGGAGAGAATTATAATATAGAGGATATGCTAATAGAAAAGGGCAAAATTTTAGTCCTATCACCTCATGTAGACGATGAAACCATTGGATTAGGTGGTACACTATTTAAACATAAAAAAAATAGGAAATACCATGTCCTTAGTCTATATGACTGATGGAGGAGGTAGCACCACAGATACTTCTAGAGATGAATTAATAGCCACAAGAAAAGCCGAAGGAGAAGGAGTCAAAAAAAGTCTATGGATTTGAAAATCTTTATTTTCTAGATGAAATAGATGGAGAATTGGATTTTAATAATGTAGACTTAGTAGAAAAATAGTAAATATTTTAGAAACAGAAAAGCCTAATATTATATATACGCCATTTTTAATAGATGGACATAAAGATCATGTGGCAACTACTAAGGCTTTAATTTCTGCTCTAAAAATATGGGACAAGGATTTTGAGAATATCTATATGTACGAAATAAATTCTCCTATAAAACCAAAATTAATAAATAGTATCAGCCTATGGATGAAAAACTCTATAATCAAAAGGGAGAAGTCTATAATATATTTACTTCCCAATGGGCTATGGATTTTAATGTCTTTAGATTAATGGACAGACGAAAGAGACACTTAATAGGAAAGGCCTATGGAGCTGAAATATTTGTAAAGGCAGATTTAGAAAGTATAATAGAAATGGAAAGAACAATAGAAGGTTTTAGACCAGAAGATTTTAGACAATTAAGCAGCCATTATAATCTATTATTTGCCTTTAGAAACAATAGGGAGTTAAAGGAAAAGTACAATGAAAGTATTAGCACTATATTAGAAAAATCCTATGTAAAAGAAAAATAATTTAAAAATAAAATCATGACGAATAAAAATATTATGGTATAATATTTAGTATGTCGATTTCCAGAAGGGAGGGAAGCTCTATTTAGGGCTATTATATAATGAAAGTTCTTCATTTAATTAGTGGGGGGGAGACACTGGAGGGGGGGCTAAGACCCATATTATTTCATTAGTAAAAGAATTAGACAAATTAATAGATGCTAAAGTAATTTGCTTTATAGAAGATACCTTTTATTATGAGGCATTAGATGCAGGAATCAATATTGAAGTATTTGAGCAGAAGAAAAGATCCGATATGTCTGTTATTAATAGATTAAAGGAGGAAATAGACAGTGAAGGCTATGATATAATCCACTGCCATGGTGCTAGGGCCAATTTTATTGCTGTGTTTCTAAAAAAAACAAAATAAAAAAAACCAATGCTTACTACCATACATAGTGATTATAAATTAGACTTTAAAGATAATTTCTATAAGAAAATTGTTTACACTGGACTAAATTCTGTGGCTTTAAAAAGATTTGATTATTATATAGCTATTTCTAATACTTTTAAGGAAATGTTAGTAAGTAGAGGATTTAAGGAAGACAAAATATTTACAGTATATAATGGCATTGATTTAGAAAGTCAAATGGATATTGTATCTCGAGAAGAATTTTTGCAGAGATACAATATAGATGCCAAAAATAAAATAATAGTGGGAATAATTGCCAGATTAGATTTAGTTAAGGATCACGAAACCTTTATAAGGGCTGCACACAAAGTTTTACAAAAAGAGGACAATGTAGTATTTTTAATTGCAGGTACTGGTAATGATGAAAAAAAGACTAAAGGCTTTAACTAAAGAATTAGGTATAGAAAATAATATACACTTTTTGGATTATGTTAAAGACCCATATTCTTTTTTTAATACTATAGATATAAATGTTTTAACATCTGTTAGTGAATCCTTTCCCTATGTTATTTTAGAAGGGGGGGCCAGATTAAAAAAAGACCATAATTAGTACCAAAGTAGGTGGAGTTGGACAATTAATCGAAAATGGTAAAAATGGCTGGTTAATAGAAATTGGAGATAGTGACGCCTTAGCAGAAAAAAATCACATTTTTTTATAAATAATAAAGACAAAATAGAGGAAATGGGAGAAAATCTATTTAAATCTGTAGAAGCTAATTTTTCATCTAGGAATATGGCAGAGGAACATATTAAAATATATGAAAAGATTTTAGAAATTTGGAGGTAATGTGATGAAAATAATAGATAATAAGGGAAAATTATTTGGTTTAATAAACATTATTGACCTTGCAGTGATTTTAATATTTGTATTATTAATTGGTGGCGGAGTAAAGCGATTAAAAAAAATCACCTGAAGCCCAGGCAGAAAGCAAAAAGGCTCTAATTACAGTAGAAGTATCTGATGTAAGAATGCCTACTGTAGATGGTGTAGTAGTAGGAGACCCAATTTATCACTATGATAGAGGAACAAAATTAGGCGATATTGTAGATAAAAAAAGTAGACAATTATAAAGAACCTATAGAATCTCCAGAGGGAAAGTGGATTAGTGCAGAGGTTCCAAATAAATATGTAGTAACTATGACTGTAGAAGCTGAGGTAAATGAAAATCCTGATGTAGTAATTGCAGGTGGGGAGCATATTAGAATAGGTAGCCAATTTAAATTGAAAAATAGAAATATAGCAGTATTAGGCACTATTTTAGGTGTAGAAATTATAGACTAGGACTGAGGTGTTCTTATGTATAATAGTAAAGTAGTATATGTATTAGTGGCTTTTTGGAATATTTTAGCTGAGGCCTATGAATATAGTAATCTAAAAAAAATTCAATAATTTATTGGGGGGGAAAGGCTTTAGAAGTGTAGCTAGATCTTCCTATGTAATGAAATTCTTCCAAAAGGAAAGCACTATATTTAAGGAAAGTCTCTTATATAGACTCTATTCTAAAAGCCTAAATGGAATAAATAATATTTTTAAGGCCATTAGAAAAAAAATATAATAAAATACAGTCCTAATTCCTTTTTATACACCAATATTAATTCTATGTTTTATGATAATAATCAAGTTTTATTGAGCCTTTATATATTTTTGACGGCCTTTGGGATAGGTTTAATTGTAAATAATCTAATTAGAGGCTTTTATTTTGGGCGTTCCTATATAATTGCCATATTCTTAATAATTACTTCTTTATTAGGAATAAATACTATGAAAAATCAAAATTCAGTTTTTAGGGAAAGTGTTTTTATAAAAATTATATCAGGTATTTTTGATGTAGATGAGGAAGTGGAACAATGGTGGTAGATAATAGAAATAAAAAAAGGAATACTATTACCTATAATTTTTGGTATAATCTTTTCTTTATTGTATTATAATTTAGATTTAAAATATTTTATCTTAGCCCTATTTGGCTTTATGGGCATAATTTTAATATTATATGATATAAAATTTGGCATATATATGGGTGTTTTAGCCATTCCCTTTATGCCAGATTTATTAGCACTATTATATATGATATTTATGGTAGGGGGGGCCTATTTTTTTTAAGATTTTATTTAAAAAGACAAATCCCCTAATAGAAGAAACCATAGATATTCCCATTATTTTATATGTGCTTTTAATAATAATAGCTACCATTACCTCTATAGATAGAACTGGTAGTTTTAGGGACTTGGCAATTCATTTAAGTTCCATTGGTTTTTTAATTGTCATTGCAAATAATATTAATACAAAAAAAAGATTTTAATATATTAGTTAATTTTTTTAGTCTGTGCTGCTACTCTTTTAGCCCTATATGGACTGTATCAATATAAGGTAGGAGTAGAAATGGAAGACAAGTGGATAGACTTAGCCAATAATCCAGATGTAAAAACTAGGATATACTCTGTATTTGGAAATCCAAATATTTTGCAGAATATTTAATAATGACTATACCCATATCTGTAGCACTTTTTTTGGAGTTCTAAAAAAACTAGGTAAAAAATTATTATATTTATTGACTAGTCTTATATTAGTATTGGCATTAGTATTAACCTTATCTAGAGGTGGTTGGGTAGGATTTGCCTTTGGTATATTTATATTTATTTTATTAATTGAGAGAAAATTATTATTGGGCATTATCCCTATAGCTTTATTGGGAATATATTTCTTGCCTCAGAGTATTTTAAATAGGATTTTAACTATAGGAAATTTAGGAGATTCCTCTAATAATTATAGAATCAGGCTTTGGAAAATAACTTTAGATATTATTAGAGACAATTGGCTGATAGGAGTAGGATTTGGGTATATTCCATTTAAGACTACTTTTGAATCCTATATTAGGACTATGCCTGCTTACCATTCTCATAACACCTATTTACAAACTACAGCAGAACTAGGTATATTAGGTTTAATAATTTTTATTGCATTTATATTTATATTGTACAAATACTCTATTAAAAGACTTATAAAAAGCGAAGATAAATATATAAAAACCATGGCAGGCGGTGTATTAGCTGGTATATCTGCATTATTAGCCCATGGCGCGGTGGAAAGTGTATTATATATTCCGAAGATAATAATTACTTTTTGGACACTAATTGCACTTATACTAGCCCTTATGAAAATTGAATTTCGACATAAGGAAATTAGCTTAAAAGGAGAATAACTATGGGTAGGAAAAAGGTACTAATTTCTGGCTATTATGGTTTTGATAATAGTGGGGACGATGCTATTTTAAGGGCCATAGTCAATGATTTAAATGAAAATATAGGGGGGGATATAGAGATAATCGCCCTTTCTAAGGAGCCTGAATACACTAAAAAAAAGTATATAATATCAATGCAGTAGACAGATTTAGTTTTAAGGCTGTAAGAAGGGCTATTAAGTCCTGTGATTTATTTATAAGTGGTGGCGGAAGTCTATTACAGGATATAACCAGTACCCGTTCCCTACTGTACTATATTAGCCTTATGAGATTGGCAAAATTTTATGGTAAAAAAAGTAATGGTCTATGCCAATGGTGTGGGTCCCATAGATGGGAGAATGAATAGGCTTTGGACTAAAAGAATTTTAAATAAAGTAGATTTGATTACCTTAAGAGATGAGGATTCTAGAATATTTTTAGAGGAATTAAAAGTAAAAAAATGAAAATGTATATGTTACTGCAGATCCCGTGTTTAATCTAAATCCTACAAATTCTGAAAAAGTATTGGAAATCCTAGAAAGAGAGTCTATACCCCCCCATAATGAGCCTCTAATAGGGGGGGTATCCCTTAGGGATTGGAAAGATTCGGAGAATTTAATTGAAAATATGGCTAAGGCCATAGACTATATTGTGGAAAAGCATAATGCAAATATAATCTTGATTCCTATGCATTATCCAGAAGATTTAGAAATAGGAAATAGAGTCTTGAAAAAGGTAAATAATAATTCTACCTATATTCTCTCCAACAAATACGATGTGGAAGATATTATGGGAGTTATTAAGAATTTAGAAATAATAATTGCCATGAGACTACATTCCCTAATATATGCAGCTAGCCAAGGTACTCCCATGGTAGGCATTGTGTACGATCCAAAAATTGAAGGTTTTTTTTAAAATCTATAAATATGGATTGTATGTGCAGCAGAGGGATAGAATACAATGATTTAATAGAAAAATAGATATGGTATGGAATAATAGGAAAAAAACATAAAAAGATCTAGAAGAATTAGATCATTATATGAAAAGCGAAGCACTAAAAAAACACTATTATGGCAAGAGAGCTTTTGGAAAAGTAGGTGATTAGGTGGACAGTATAAAAATATTTGGAGTAAAAATACATAATATTACTTTTCAGGAGGCTATAGGGGGGGAAGTAAAGAGTTATTTAGAGGGTAATGATTTAAAAGTAATTTATACTCCAAATCCGGAAATAGTTATGGGAGCTAAAGAGAATAATAAACTTAAGGAATTAATAAATAATGGAGATTTAATAACTGCAGATGGCATTGGATTGATTTATGCATCCAAGATTAAGAGAAGGCCTCTAAAGGAAAGAGTAACTGGATATGATTTATCTATGGAATTACTCAATATAGCCAATGAAAATAACTATAAATTATATCTTCTTGGTGGCAAGGAAGGAGTAGCTAAAGCAGCTGCAGAAAATATTCAAAAGGATTATCCAAATATTAGAATAGTAGGGTATCATCATGGTTATTTTAAAGGTAGCCATAATAATTATCAAAACCATCAGGAGGAGTTAAAAATTATAGAGGATATAAATGTTACAGAACCTGATATTATTTTTGTTGGACTTGGCTTTCCTAATCAAGAGATTTGGATAGATACAAATAAAAGCAAAATTACAGGAAAAGTGATAATAGGAAATGGCGGAGTTATGGATATTTTATCAGGTAATTTGAAAAAGACACCTGATATTTATAGAAAACTTGGTTTAGAATGGCTTTACAGATTAATAAAAGAGCCTTCTAGAATTAAAAGACAGATAATAATACCTAAATTTATGCTACAGGTTCTATTCTCAAAGAATGTAATAGAATAGGAGACAGTATATGGAAAGAAATTTTTATGGAAAAATTATAGATACTATAGGTTTAACCATAGGAGTATTTTTACTAGCAATAGGTCTAGTTTTCTTTCTAGAGCCAAATGGCATTGCACCAGGCGGAGTTACAGGTTTTGCCATAGTCTTAAAACAAATTATCAATATACCCATATATATTACTAATTTAGCTATTAATATACCTTTATTTATAATAGCTATAATGACATTAGGGAAAAATTTTGGTTGGAAAACTTTGTATTCCACAGCAATGCTGTCGTTTTTCTTAAAGATAATACCTTTACAAGCTGTAACTCCAGACCATCTTTTAGCCTCTATTTTTGGGGGGGTTAGTAGCTGGTATAGGTTTGGGTATAGTATTTAGATTTGGAGGCACCACAGGAGGTTCTGATTTAATTGGCTCCATACTTAACAAATCCTTCCCTTCTATTGGTATAGCTACTTTTATGATGGGCATAGATGGTTTAGTAGTTATATTTGCGGGAATTGTGGCTAAGAATATAGACGCTTCCCTTTATTCTATAATTTCCCTATTTACTACAGCTAAAGTTATAGATCTTATACTGGAGGGCATAGGCTATTCCAAGGGATTCTTAATTATTACTGGGAAACCAGAGGAAATTAGCCAAAGGATTATGGCAGATTTAGATCGTGGTATTACATTATTTAAAGGTACAGGTATGTATTCTAAAGAAGAAAAGGATGTACTTCTATGTGTTGTTAGTAGGTCGCAATTTATGAAAACCAAAAACATAGTAAATGATATAGATAACGAAGCCTTTATTATGGTTACAGAAATGTCTGAAGTCTTGGGAGAAGGCTTTGAAGAGATTAAAAAAATAATAAATCATAAAATCCCCTTTTATAGAATATTATATTATAAGATACTTAGCTGGGGGGGGATGGATTTGAAAAAGGGACAATTTATAGCCTTAGGGCTTATTCTCCTAATTATATTGTTGTTAATCTTTATTCCAAAATTTTTTTAATAAGGGTGATAAAGCTGTGAAGTATAAGGTCTTAGAATCCTCTGAAATTCCAGAGAAAATCAAGGAAATACTACCTAAATACTTGGCGGAAGAAAGGGCACTTACTCTTCGATTAAATGACGAAATCTATGTATTAGTTATGAGGGGAGAAAAAAACACTGGAGGCTATAATGTAGAGGTTGATAAAATTGTAAAAGAACAAAATACTAAGGAGGAATTTGATTTAGTAGTATATGCAAAGTTTAAGGACCCAGCCCAGAATGATATAGTAGCCCAATCCTTCACTTATCCCTTTACTATAGTAAAAACCAATTTAAAAAAACATGCCGGAAAACATAAAATTAGAGATAGAATATGAATGAGCCAAGTTTAAACTTTGGCTCATTTTCTTTTGGTAGAGTTAGTACATTAAGAGTATATAAAAACTAGATTTTAGGCTTTACATCAGGTCAACAGAGGGTATATAATAATATATGGCAATAAAGTAAATGTCATCCTGAGCCATAGCAAAGGATCTCATACATTAGAGAATTAGCCTAATAATTGCAAATTGCAGAAAGGAGGAATAAAAATAAAAAAAGGAATTTTCTTATATTAAATTTTATATTATGCTTATAATAACCTTTTTACTGTGGAAATTTGTAGATAACTCAGATTTTTTTGGGACCATATCTAGGATTTCTAAGCCCTTTGTTTGGGCATTGTTAATTGCCTTCTTTTTAAATTCTTTATTGAAGATTTTGGAGAATAATTTCAAATTAAAAAGATGGGTAAATGTTTTAATTGTTTATGTGTTTTTCTATGGACTTATAATACTATTCTTTACCATAATAACACCAAGGGTAATAGATAGTATAAAGAATCTAATTAACGAAATCCCCCCCTATTATGCCAATGAAACTAGAAAGTGGATTTCTAAGACTCCAGGATTTATGGAGGAAATAGATAGATTTGGAGTTCTAGATTATATTACAAATTCTCTAGATGAATTGATTGGGAAAATGGGGGGGAAAAGCCTAACTCCTATGCTAAATAAAACTGTAGACCAGGTAATATCCTTAACTTCAAATTTAATTAATTTTATACTAGGTTCCATAATTTCTGTCTATATTTTAAAGGATAAAGAGTATTTCAAACATCATCTTCATAGAATCACTTATGCTATATTTCCACTAGGGAAGGCAGATGGAGTAATAGAGGTTTTTGAAGAGATTAAAGAAGCCTTTTCTAATTTCTTTGTAGGGAAATTGTTGGACTCTTTAATTATAGGAATACTATGTTTTATAGGCTGTGCAATTCTAAGAATTCGTTATGGACTGCTTATTTCACTAATAGTGGGAATTACCAATATGATACCTTATTTTGGTCCCTTTATTGGAATGGTACCAGCAGCCATAATAACCCTATTTTATTCACCCTTTAAGGCATTATGGCTTACTATATTTATATTTTTACTACAACAATTCGATGGACTATATTTAGGCCCTAAAATCCTTGGAGTACAAGTAGGCCTAAAGCCATTTTGGATAATACTATCTATACTAGTAGGTGGAGGCTTCTTCGGAGTCTGGGGGGGAATGCTATTTGCTGTACCAGTTGCAGCAGTAATTAGGAACTTATTAAGAAGGTATGTAGATAAACAATTTACTGAAAAAGGAATAAAACTTGACCGTTAGGGCTTAGCCCTAACGGTCAAGTGAGACAAGGGGGGGGACGGTTCTCCTTGTCTCAAAAATATTGTCCCAAAAATATCCCTATGGGTATCTGCAATACAGAGTATATAAAAATATGATACAGGGAGAACCGTCCCCCCCGCTGTATCACTCTGATGCAAAATTATCAAAGTATCCTTGTATCAGCACCACAGGTGTGCCTTTGTCTCCGCTGCCAGAGGTTAAATCGCAGAGGGAGCCTAGTAGATCAGTTATTCTTCTAGGAGTAGTTCCTAAGGATTCTTCATGGGCTACTAAATTCTTGTCTTTTTTTATCTATTTTCTCTTTAATAGCCTTTGTAGCTTCTTGACCTTTTAAATCTCTTAATTCGTTATCTGCTAGATATTTTAATTTCACTTCATTTGGTGTACCTTCTAGGCCAGATGTATATCCAGGGGAAACTACTGGGTCTGCCAGTTCCCAAATATGTCCTACTGGGTCTTTAAAGGCCCCCCGTCTCCATAAACCATTACTTCAATATCTTTTCCAGTTTTCTCTTTAAATTTCTTTTGAATTTCTTCTACATAATATTGACTGTCTCTTGGGAATAATTTAATTTGGGTTTCAGTGGATAAATTAGAGCCTAATAGTCCATATTCTGGATTATATCCACTATTATTTACGGGTTCATTTAATAAATCTTCCAAGCCTAATACAGTTTTGGCTCCTGCTTCTTTTAGGATCTCCTTAGTCCTAGCTCTATTATGAACATTTGCCACCAATACATCTTTTGTATATTTTAATACGGTGGTTGGGTCATTGGAAAGATATATTTCTATATTATTATTTATGGCCAAATCCTTATAGGCCTTTACATAATCTATACCTGTAAAAGGATGATATACATTTTCACCAAATAATTTTCTATACTCATTTTCATCTAATACATCTGTATAAGGATTAATTTTTAGATTATACATTTTTTTTCCATATCCATTAGTTGATTTCCCACTTCATCAGTAGGATAGTTTAAAATTACATACAATTTCTTTTCTGTTTTAGCTATGGCTTTTAAGATTATAGAGAATCTATTTCTGCTTAGTATGGGAAATACAATTCCAATATCATTTTCAAATTTATTATTTATATCCTCAATAATATCTTCTTCGTTGGCATAATTTCCTTGAGCCCTTGCCACTAATGATTCTGTAATTCCAACAATATCACTATTTCTAAGCTGAATATTTTCATGTTTTGCAGCCTCTAAAACAGAATCCACTACAATATCCACAATATTATCTCCCTTTTAACTATGGGAGTTCTTATACCCCTTACTGTAGTGCCTACGGTTCTTACCATTAAAATTCCTCCTAAAATAAAAATAATTTCATTACCTTTTTCTATTATACCATTTTTAGGAGGAAATAATAGTCTTTATAATTCTATCCTCCGTAATAATATAATCTACAGGAATATCATAAATATCCCTAGGTACTTCAGATACTATTTGTAAATCAAAACATAAGCCAATTTTCACTATGTTTTTATTGGCATTTGCAAAAAAATCTGTCATAATATCCTCCACCATAGCCAGTTCTATATCCATCACTATCAAAGGCCAGTCCTGGTACTAAAACTAAATTGATTAAATCAGGAGGCACTATTCTTTCAAATTCCTTTTTTTGGAGCTAAGATATTATAATAGCCTATTTCTAATTCTTCATTAAAATCTTTTATTTCAGATACTAATAGTTTTCTAGGTTTGTCTATAGTTATAGGTACACCTACTCTTTTATTCATGGCTAGGGTTTCTTTAATAATATCATGGGTATGGATTTCGTCTCCAAAACTAATAAAAGAGAATATAAAATTGGCAGATTTAAATTCTTCTAATTGAAAGAGACGGTTTTTAATCTTAGAGGATTTTTCTAGAATTTCTTCTTCTGTTAATTGGGACCTTTTTCCTATTATTTCTTGTCTTAATGCTTTTTTTATCCAACATTACCACCCTTTACTATTTATTTATTCACTAATCTATATTATAATATAGTATCAAATCATATATGTAAAAAAAACTCTAAAAATCTTATTTTTTTTAAAAAAATATAGAGATTTATGTGATATAATTCTATTATGGTTACAAAGTGATTACACCGAGGTGAGTTTATTTGATAGAGTTTGTAAATATATCTAAGGAATATAAAAATGGAGTAAAGGCCTTAAGAGATGTAAGCCTTACTATAGATAAAGGGGGGGAATTTGTGTTTTTAGTAGGACCAGTGGTGCAGGTAAATCCACTTTAATAAAGCTCCTATTGAAAGAGGAAAACCCCACATCAGGGAAAATATACTTAAACAATACAGATATTACCAGTGTTAAAAATAGAAAAATTCCCTATATTAGAAGAAATATAGGTGTGGTATTTCAGGATTTCAGATTATTGCCAAATAAAACTGTATATGAAAACATAGCCTTTGCCATGGAGATTATAGGTGCCCATCCCAAGGAAATTAGGAGAAATGTCCCCCCCACAGTCTTAAGTATGGTAGATTTAAGCACCAAGGCCCATTGTTATCCAGATGAATTATCTGGTGGGGAGCATCAGAGGGTGGCCATATCCAGGGCCATAGTCAATAATCCACCTGTATTAATAGCGGACGAGCCTACTGGGAATTTAGACCCAGATACTGCTTGGGAAATAATGAAAGTCCTAAAGGACATTAATAGACGAGGTACTACAGTTCTTATGGCTACTCATGCCAAAGATATAGTAGATGTGATGAAAAGGCGGGTAATTGCCATTGAATCAGGTGAAATAGTACGGGATGAAGAGAGAGGCGTGTATGAGAATGAGATTTCGTATATTTAAGAATACTTTAAAACAGGGATTCCAAGGTGCCTGGAGAAATAGAGGAATGGGCATGGCCTCTATTGGGTCCATAGCAGCAGTATTGATAATACTGGGCTTAGTTTTAATTATGATATTAAGTATAAATAATTTAGTAATGGAAACCAAGGGTAAATTTGATGAAATACAAGTATTTTTAGAAGATAATATTTCGGAAGAAGTATCTAGGGCTATAGAAAAAGAAACATTGGAAAGCTCAGGAGTCTTAACTGTAGTATATAAACCTAGAGAAGAGGCTCTACAAGATATGAAAAAGGGCTGGGAGGAAAATGCCTATTTATTGGAAGGTTTAGAAACCAATCCATTACCTAATTCCTATATAGTAAAACTAAAGGATATAGAATATGCAGAAGAAGTAGTAAATAAAATTAGTGAATTAAATGGAGTAGAAGGCGTAAATTACTATCAGGATTTAATAGAAAAAAATGCTTTTAATTGCCAATTATGTTAGAGGTGGAGGCCTAATTATAATTATAATTCTCTTACTAATATCTGTGTTTATTATATCTAATACCATAAAAATCACCGTTGCAGCTAGGGAACGAGAGGTAAATATAATGAAATATGTAGGAGCCACCAATGGCTATATTCGCGGGCCCTTTGTAATTGAAGGGGGGGTATTATTTGGATTAATTGGGGGGGCAGTTCTATCTATATTAATTGTAAATAAGGGATATAGTTATTTCTTCCACAGTTTAAGTACAGAATTATATGTATTATTTACAGTGTACTTAGTCCCACCTAAGGCTTTGATTAAGGATATTTCCATTATTTTCGTAGCCATAGGAATGGGAATAGGTGCATTAGGTTCTATGGTATCTTTGAAGAGATTTTTAAATGTTTAAAGGGGGGGGAGAAAAATGTCTAATAAGAAAAGGACTTTGTATCTAATTTTAGCCTTTGCATTGATATTCAATAGTTTATTTGTATTTGCAGACAATTTACAGGACTTAAACAGGAAAAAGAAAAATACTAATCAGCAAATGAATGAAAAGAAAAAAAGAAATTCAAGAACTACAAACTCAAACTAAAGATGTGGCAGCAGAAATAGCAGCTCTAGACAAAGAAATGGACAAGGCTCAAATAGAATTAGAAGATGTAGAAGAGGATTTACGAAAATTAAATGAAGACATAGAAAAAAACCACAAAGGAATTAGAAGAAGCAGAAAACAATATAGAAGATAAACAAGATACCTTTAATTCCAGACTAAGGGTTATGTACAAAATGGAAATGTAGGCTATTTAGAGGTTTTATTGGCTTCAGCAGATATAAGTGATTTATTATCTAGAAGGCAAATGATTCAATCTATTACAGAACACGATGTGGAATTAATTAAGTTTATGAAGGAACAAAGGGATATTATAGACAATAAAAAAAGTAGAATTACAAGCTCAAAGAGTTTCTGTAGAGGCTACTAAAACTAAATTAAATGCTAGAAGAGACGATTTAGCCAGGGCCACTAGATCTAAAGAGGACTTAATGGCTGGATTAGAGAAGGATATAAAAGAAGCAGAAAAACAATATGATGAATTAAATAAATTAGCCAAGGATTATGAAGCAGAAATTAAAAAAATTACAAGTAGTATCTGGACCCTATTCAGGAGGAAAAATGGGTTGGCCAGTGCCAGGCCATAGTAAAATATCCTCGCCTTTTGGCTATAGAATCCATCCTATCTTTAAGACCAATAAGCTACATACAGGTATAGATATTCCTGCACCTACTGGAACTGCCATAGTGGCTGCTGCTGATGGTACAGTTATATATTCAGGCACCTTAGGTGGATATGGAAAAACTGTAATGGTAGACCATGGTGGAGGCATTGTTACTTTATATGGCCATAATTCCTCTTTATCCGTAAGTGTAGGTTCGGAGGTAAAAAGGGGGGGAGGAACAATTGCAAAGGCTGGCAGTACAGGATTTTCTACTGGTCCTCATTGTCATTTTGAAGTTAGAAAAAAATGGTTCCTATGTGGATCCAGTGCCATGGCTAAAGGGGAAATAATTCCCCCCTTTTTTTTATTCTGTGGTATGGTATAATAATTTGATAGGACTAATAAACTAGAATACAGAAGTCCATAAATTGAGGTGAGAAAATGTCAAAGAAGAAAACTGTAACTTTTGTAGTAGTTTTGTTAATAATAAGTAATATTCTAACCTTTGGTTTAACTAATATGGTTACTATAAAGACTAAGGATAAAGTAACTGTTCCTAGGAAAGAATATGAAGAATTATCTGCTGCCTATGAAAAATATGCTAAGGCTTTAAATTTAGAAGCTTATGTAAAGGAAAATTATTTAAGGGAAGTAAGTGAGGAGCAAATATTTGAAGGACAATTAAAGGGAATATTCCAGGCTTTAGAAGATCCCTATTCTGTATATATGACTCAGGACGAGTTTAAGGATTTTACGGAACATACAAAGGGAGTATATGGAGGTATTGGAGTAATTGTAACACCTGGTGATGATAATTTAATCACTGTAGTGGCACCTATAGAGGGAACTCCAGGAGAGAGGGCAGGATTAAAACAGGAGACAAGATTATTAAAGTAGAAGGCCAGGAATTTACTGCAGACAATATGGATAAGGCAGTTAAGATAATGAAAGGCAAACCTAAGACAGAGGTAAGTATTACAGTATTAAGAAAAGACAAAGAAGGCAAGAATGAATATATAGATATGAATATTATGAGGGAAGAAATTAGGCTTATAACTGTAAAGTCTAGTTTAATTGACGAAGATATAGGCTATATTAGAATTACTTCCTTTGACGAATTGACTTATAAGGATTTTGCAAAGGAAATGGATTCCTTAATGAAAAAAATATATCTGGACTTATAATCGACCTTCGCTATAATCCAGGTGGATTATTAGATGTATGTGTGGATATTACAGATGAATTTTAGATGAAGGTGTAATAGTATATACAGAAACTAGAAATGGGGGGGAAAGATACTATGAAAATCTACAAAGAAATTCACAGATATACCATTGGTAGTCTTAGTAAATGAAGGCTCCGCCTCTGCATCGGAAATATTTGCTGGGGCCATAAAAGATAGAGAAAGAGGACTATTAATTGGAAATACTACCTTTGGTAAAGGTGTAGTCCAACAGATTAAGAGAATGTCCGACGGCTCAGGTTTTAAATTGACTACTTCAGAATATTTCACTCCAAATGGTACAAATATCCATGGTATAGGTATAGAGCCAGATATAGTAGTGGATTTACCAGAAGATGTAGAAGAAATAGGAATTGATAATTTAGAACAGGACACTCAATTGAAAAGAGCTATAAGTGAAGTAAAAAAAATAATTAATAAATAAGGAGAGTTTTATATGCAGCTTTTTTTTAGAAATTGCATACTATTCCTTGAAAAATTTATTATATACCCTAAAATCTCCAATTTTTCTAATGGTAGTTTTAATTATATTTATGCAGTATAGAAAAATAGAAAAAAAATACAAACCAGGCTGTATAATACATTAGTATCTACAGCCTTTGGTTTATTAGGAGGATTAATAGCCAGTATAATATTTATTTTCATGGGAACCACCATAAATACAGAGGACTTTTATTTTCTAATGCCTCTGGCCATAGGATTGTCTCTGATCCATCCTAGATTTATTTGTTTCTCCTATGCAGGAGGGATTCTAGCCCTTTCAAATTTAATAATAGGCTATCCAGATATAAATATACCAGGCATATTGATGATAGTAGGAGTGCTTCATTTAATAGAGAGCCTTTTAATACTATTAGATGGCAGTACATGGAAAACTCCTGTATTTATGGAAAGGGAAGGGGGGGAAATTGTAGGGGGGGGATTTACACTAAATAGATTTTGGCCTGTGCCCTTTATAATTTTTGTCAATGGACAAATCATTTATCCCGCCACTATTGTGGCTATATTAGGTTATGGAGACTATGCCCTAGCTAATTATCCAGAAAAAAAATCTAGAGAAACAGCGGGAATACTATCTATATTTAGTATAATATTAATAATATTTGCTAAACTGTCTATGAATTATGAGATTTTCAAATATATAGGTGCCATATTTTCACCTTTAGGCCATGAAATAGTAATAAAAATAGGTCAGAAAAGAGAAGAAAACGGAAAATACCTATTTAAACCAAGCCCACAAGGCCTAAAAATCCTAGATGTATTGCCTGGAGGTATAGGGAAAAAAATTGAATTTAGAATCAGGAGATATAATAGTTTCTTTAAATGGAAACAAAATATACTCAGACAGAGATGTAGAAGCAATTCTAAACTATAATCCCAATTATATTTGGATGGATGTCCTTAATAGAGATAGGGAAATAATCACAAAAGAATTTAAGGATTATAAAAATGGAATAAATACTTTAGGTCTCTTGACAGTAGGAGGAATAGACGAGTATCAGTTTATAGTAAGGGAAAAGGAATCTTTTATTAATAGAATGATTGATAAGTTTAGAAAGAGGAAGGCCAGATTTAAAAACTGATTATGGGCAATGCTTGCGCAAATTGTGAATTGTGAATTTAAGCAGGATGCCAAAATTATGCTTTTCAATTTTGTGCATATCCCTTAGTTTCTTTACCTAGTGAATTGTAAATGTTCTGGGTCTATCTTTTGGGTGGGATCCTTCGGCTAAAGCCTCAGGATGACAATTCAAAATTACATTAGCACGCCCCATTAGTATGACGACGATATGTCATACTAATGGGGGCGTGCTAATTTTCATATTAATATGGGAAATACCAGTTATTACACTAATTGGGGCATACCAATTGTCATTCTGAGGGCACAGCCCGAAGAATCTCTCCCCCCCAAAGATAGACCCTAATAATTCACAATTCAAAATTGGCCCATAGGCCTCTAAGGTCTATGGCCCTAATTTACCTAAATCCACAGAATAAATAATTGGATTCTTATTGTCTTCTAAGGGAGGATTTAGTGCTATATAGCCTATATTATTTGTTTGATCATAGTAGATTTTATCGCTATTTACATTGGCTATTGGTAGTATATAATCATTTGGTACATTATATCTATAAAGTGTATAATCGTTATTACAACTGTTTTTCTCTATAAATACTATATTTTCATTGTTCAATAAGAAATAATTAGAAGTATCATAGTCTAAACCTCTAATTTCCTTATTTTCTATATTATATATTTGTAAAATATTCTTATCTTCTTTTTCTATATTCTTTAGATATATTATAGTATTCCCATTGTAGAATTTAGGTTTAAATCCCATATTTATTTCTTCTAAATCACTGGCATTTTTAGAAATAAATATTTTTTTTATTTATTGCTTCCTTCTCTTCTTGGATAAAAATAAAATTTCCATCTAAAATATCAAAATCCTCGACTTTAAAATCCATAGTAAATATAGATTTATGCTGATTTTCGACTACATTATAGGACAATAAAGTGGAGCGATTCTCCCCCCCAATGTTTACAAAACAAAGATTATTATCCGACTCCCATCTCATTAATCTTGGATTTAAATAATTTGCAGGAGTTATTTTATATACTAATTTGTCTTCTCTAGGAACCATATATAAATCTGATTTCTTGTCATTTATTTCCAAAATAGCTATATAATTATTTTTTTGGACTAAATAATGCATTTTGAATTTTATTTGTAGAAGTATATATTTTGTTTTTTTTCCTTTGTCTTTAAATCATAGGCCCAAAGGATTTCAAAATCTCCATCCTTATTGGATTCCTGTTTCTTATATAATATATACTTATTGGGTATATAATCTAATAGATGTCCATCATCTATATAGCTGGAAATATTAATTTTTTTTAGAATCTATGATTTTCCCAGTTAAAGCATCTACCTTTACATTAAAATTAATCAATGGGGATTTATAGTTTTCTTTATCATATATATTTTGAAAATCCACATTCCAAACAATACTATCATTTGGTTTAGTCAAAGATACATTTGGAACATTATTTGTGGCAATTTTGTGCTGGGAATATATATTATTTAAAATTTGTTTCTTATTAAATTTCAAATGTATAGGCTCATAGTTTTGATTTACAATATTGAAACTTAAATCCTCAAGTTTTTCTTCCATAGGATTTTGAATTTCAATCATAATTTGGGGAATTGCCAATTGAGCCTTGCCATTATCTAATAGTCTATCAATATATATATTTATGCTATTATTGGATTTAGTTATTTTATCCACTGTAACTCCAGCACTCTCAACTATACCTAGAGAGGCCATTATTTTTAGATTATTACCTTTTTTTAAGTATTTCTACATTAGGATCCGTAGATTGGAAACCTTTGGACAATACAATTTTTTTTCAATTTTAAAGCTTAGAGTTTCTTCCTCTACCCTTTCCTTAAGGGTAAGAGATTTGTTTTCGAAAATTTGACAAGCTGTCAATGAAAATACTAAGATTATAAAAATTAAAAGGAATAGAAACTTTTTCATAATATATCCTCCTTCTTTACCATTTTATAATAATATAGAAAAATGTTCAATCTATTTTCTTTTAATCTAAAAAAACTTTTGACTTTTTTTCTAAAATATAATATAATTAGAATTACGGAACAAATGTTCAAATTTGAGGTGATAATATGAATCAATTTAAAATAGAATCCAAATTTAAACCTACAGGGGACCAACCCCCCCTTGCCATTGATGCCCTAACTCAGGGTATAATGGAAAATAAAAAAACATCAAACCCTATTAGGCGTTACGGGTTCGGGAAAGACCTTCACCATGGCTAATGTAATTGAAAAGGTTCAAAAACCTACATTGGTAATAGCTCATAATAAAACTTTGGCCTATCAATTAGCCAGCGAGTTTAAAGAGTTTTTTTCCCAATAATGCTGTAGAATACTTTGTATCATATTATGATTATTACCAACCAGAGGCTTATGTAGTCCAAACAGATACCTATATTGAAAAGGATGCCTCTATAAATGACGAAATAGATAAGCTTAGACACTCTGCTACTGCAGCTCTATTTGAAAGAAGAGATGTAATTATAGTAGCCTCTGTCTCTTGTATATATGGTCTAGGGGACCCCCCCATTGACTACGAAAATTTAATGGTATCCCTAAGGCCTGGTATGATTAAAGACAGAGACGAAATCATGAAGGAATTAATTGATATACAATTTATTCGAAATGATATAAACTTTACTAGAGGTACCTTTAGAGTAAGGGGAGATGTATTGGAAATATTCCCTGCTTCCTCTAGCGATAATACCATAAGGTAGAATTTTTGGAGATGAAATAGATAGAATAGTAGAGCTTAATTATCTTACGGGGGAAATCATAGGTGCTAGAAATCATGTATCCATATTTCCAGCTTCCCATTATGCCACACCTCAGGATAAAATAGACAAGGCTATTATCTCCATAGAAAAGGAACTAGAGGAAAGATTAAAAGAATTAAGAGGACAAGAAAAACTACTAGAAGCCCAAAGACTAGAACAGAGAACTAAATACGATATTGAAATGTTAAAGGAAATGGGATTTTGCCAGGGAATAGAAAACTATTCTAGACATTTATCTGGAAGGCCAGCAGGTTCTAGACCCTATACACTAATAGATTATTTTCCAGAGGATTTTTTAATTATAATAGACGAATCCCATGTAACTATACCTCAAATTGGCGGTATGTATGAGGGAGACAAATCTAGAAAGACTAATTTGGTAGAGTATGGTTTTAGACTACCCTCAGCATTAGACAATAGACCATTGAAATTTAAAGAATTTGAAGGGCTTATAAATCAAATACTATTTGTATCTGCTACTCCAGGCTCCTATGAAGAGAAACACAGTGAAAGTACAGTAGAACAGATAATTCGTCCTACGGGATTATTAGATCCAAAAATAGATGTGCGGCCTACTGAAAATCAAATAGACGATTTAGTAAAGGAAATTAGAATTAGAACAGAGAGAAAAGAAAGGGTACTGGTTACCACTTTAACTAAGGTAATGGCAGAAGACCTAACTGATTATTTTCAAGACATTGGAATAAAGGTAACCTATCTTCACTCAGATGTAGATACCATAGAAAGAATGGAAATTATCAGGGATTTGAGACTGGGGGGGAAATACGATGTATTGGTGGGAATAAATTTACTAAGGGAAGGTTTAGACTTACCAGAAGTATCTTTAGTAGCTATATTAGATGCAGATAAGGAAGGCTTTTTAAGATCTGAAACCTCCCTAATCCAAACTACAGGTAGAGCTGCTAGAAATGCAAATGGCCAAGTAATAATGTATGCAGATAATATTACAAAATCCATGGAAAAGGCCATAGAAGAAACCTATAGAAGAAGAGAAATCCAAGACAAATACAATAAAGAGCACAATATAATTCCTAAATCCATAGTAAAAGACGTAAGGGATGTAATAGAGGCAACCGTTGCTTTAGAAAATGAAGAAAAATACAATGCAGAAGTATTTAAGGGAGAAGACCTAGACACCATGATAGAAGCTTTACAATCTGCCATGATAAAAGAAGCAGAGGAACTAAATTTCGAAAAAGCAGCAGAACTAAGAGATAGAATGATACAACTGAAAAAAATGCAAGAGGCAGGGTTACAGTGATGCACCGGGGACAGTTCTCTGTGCAGTAACGAGAACTGTCATCCTGAACCGAAGGTGAAGGATCTTAAATGGAGAGAAAACTGAGATCCTTCACTTCGTTCAGGATGACAATGCGTTCGTTCAGGATGACAATGTATTCGTTAAGGATGGCAATGTATTCGTTAAGGATGGCAATGCATTCGTTAAGGATGGCAATGTATTCGTTAAGGATGGCAATGTATTCATTCAGGATGACAATGCATTCATTTAGAATGATAAAACAATTAAAAATTTGCGTAAGCATAATCGGGGGTGAAAACAAATTGCAAAAGGATAAAATTATAATAAAAGGCGCTAAAGAAAATAATTTAAAAATATAGATTTAGAATTACCGAGAAATCAAATGATTGTAATTACTGGCCTAAGTGGTTCTGGGAAATCCTCTTTGGCTTTTGATACTATATATGCTGAGGGACAGAGAAGATATGTAGAAAGTCTATCTTCCTATGCTAGGCAATTCTTAGGTCAAATGGATAAGCCAGATGTGGAATATATAGAAGGATTATCTCCTTCCATATCTATAGACCAAAAAACCACCAACAAAATCCCCCCCGTTCTACTGTAGGTACAGTTACGGAAATATACGATTATTTAAGATTACTATATGCTAGAATAGGTACCCCCCCATATTGCTATAAATGTGGGAAGGAAATTTCCAGTCAAACAGTGGAACAAATGGTAGATAAAATTATGGAATTGGAAGATAGAAGTAGAATACAAATTCTCTCTCCCATAGTACGTGGCAAAAAGGGAGAGCATAAAAATATAATAGAAAATATTAAAAAAAGAGGGGTTTGTAAGACTTATTATAGATGATGAAATGTACGAAATTACCGATGAAATAGCTTTAGAAAAAAAACAAGAAACATAATATCGAAATAGTAATAGATAGATTAATAATAAAAGAAGGAATAGAAGGTAGATTGGCGGATTCTTTAGAAACAGCCTTAAGACTATCAGATGGACTGGTAATGGTAGATATTATAGATGGAGAAAAAATCACTTTTAGTGAAAAACTAGCCTGTCCAGATTGTAATGTAGCCATAGAAGAATTAAGTCCTAGAATGTTTTCTTTTAACTCTCCCTTTGGAGCTTGCCCTACTTGTAATGGCATTGGCTTTCATAAGGAGGTAGATATAGGAGAGGTAATCCCCAATTTAGATTTAAGTATAAATCAAGGCGGAATTGCTCCTTTTAGCACTGCCAATGAATCTACCTATTATTATCAAATATTTAAAACCCTGGCAGAAGACAATGACTTTAGTATGGATGCACCACTAAAAGATGCTCCAAAGAAATTTATGGATGAATTACTATATGGAACTAATAGGGTAATTTCCTTTAAATTTGAATCTCATTATAATGGTTTAAGACAATATAGTGGAAAATTCGAAGGGGGGGTAATTCCCAATTTAGAAAGGCGATATACTGAAACCAATTCTGATTATATGAGAGATAGAATTGACGACTATATGGCAGAAATCCCCCCCTGCCCTAGCTGTAAAGGCAATAGGCTTAGGGATGAGATTTTAGCTGTTAGAATAGGTGGTTTAAATATAGCAGAAGTTACAAGCTTATCTATAGTTAAATCCCTAGAATTTTTTTGAAAACCTAGAATTAAATGAGGTACAAGAATTAATAGGTCATCAAGTATTGAAGGAAATAAAGGAAAGACTAAAATTTCTCCAAGATGTAGGTCTAGAGTATTTAACCTTATCTAGAAATGCAGGGACTCTATCTGGGGGGGAGAATCTCAGAGAATTAGATTGGCTACTCAAATTGGTTCTAGTCTTGTGGGAGTAATCTATGTATTAGACGAGCCTAGTATTGGACTACACCAAAGGGATAATGCCAAGCTTTTAAAAACCTTAAGAAATCTAACGGATTTAGGCAATACTCTAATAGTAGTAGAACACGATGAAGACACTATGTACAGTGCAGACCATATAATAGATATAGGTCCTGGTGCTGGTGTCCACGGTGGCTATATAGTAGCTGAGGGAAATGTGGAGGAAATAAAGGAGAATCCAAATTCTATAACTGGACAGTATTTATCGGGAAGGAAAAATATTGAAATACCTAGGGAAAGAACTAAGCCCAATGGAAATTGGGTGGAAATATTAGGAGCTGGTGAAAATAATTTAAAAAAATATAGATGCGAAAATTCCCCCCCTAGGAGTATTAACCTGTGTTACTGGAGTATCTGGCTCTGGGAAATCCACATTGGTAAATGAAATACTATATAAATCCCTAGCACAAAAACTAAATAGGGCTAAAGTTAAACCTGGAAAACATAAGGAAATAAAAGGCTTAGAGTATTTAGACAAGGCTATAGTTATAGACCAATCTCCCATTGGTAGAACACCTAGATCTAATCCTGCCACTTATACTGGA
>JMBV01000169.1_pt1 | contig 24859 bp, 36 predicted proteins | sample 616531 | NCBI WGS metagenome assembly JMBV01 (sample SAMN02727904, study PRJNA239997) | anaerobic digester metagenome | biome: anaerobic digester; isolation source: mesophilic anaerobic digester inoculated with municipal waste water sludge... | place: Germany: Bielefeld University, CeBiTec ...
TACAATAAAAAAAGCAATTACAGCCAGGTAGTTGCTTTTTTTATTGCATTTGCACCCCCCCGCCGAGGGTGTTGCTGTAGGAGAAGTTGGGAAACCAGCGTGCATAATGACGGCTTTGCTCCTCCATCTTCACATCGTCACTGTAATAATTGGAGTGGACATTCTCGAAGCGGACTCCGGCAGTTATCTGTCCGATGGGAGCTGAACGTGAGTACTCTGCAAAGAAAGCGTTATTTTCGTCGTGGATGGCTGTATTGAATGATACCCGTAGAAGCGCATTGGAACATTTGTTATCAGCAAGAAGTAAAAACGCACCCTCCTGATCGGTCGTCGTCCCCAAGATAAGTGTAGAATCGGGGGGGAGAGAGTAAATGGCTACATTGGCGAATTGGGCATTCAGTGGCATTATTATTCCACACAGGAACAACGAAAATAGAATTTTGTGAGTCATCATATTTTTATTTAATTCGATGATATGACCATATCTCCAATCGTTTGGTTACAAAAAAAATTGTACCTTGCAGCTTTATATTCTTTTTAATTCAATATTTGCATAGATACTTGCTTGCATAGATCTATTCATATGTATATGGTTGTAATTGAGATAGATGCGAAAATTTAATTTTAATATATACTTGTTGATTCCTGACTTATGCCTCACACACCACTGAAACGCAAAGAGGATATAGGGCTGTCTCCGTATGAACTGAAGTTTCGGGGCCGGCATCGTTCCGAAGAAGTACAAATGACCGTTTTCGATATCGATACCGAAAATGTGAATCAAGCAGTAATCCATTCTGCAGAAGAGCTTCAACCGTATTTAGATTCAGGTACTCTTACCTGGCTGAATATAGACGGGCTGCACAATGAGAAGCTGATGAGGGATTTGGCGGACTACCTGAATATTCCGGCTGATATATTGTCGGATGTAATGGAGCCGGGAACTCGCCCCCCCAGATGGAGGAGTTTGACAATGGCCTTTTTGTCTCCATAAAGATGATGCAGTTCAGTGAGAAGTTGAATCAGGTCTCGATAGATAATCTGAGTATCGTGATGACGAATAATATGCTGATCTCTTTTCAGGAAGAGAGTAGCAATCTGTTTAATCCCGTTAAAGATCGCCTTTGGAAGCACTATAAGAGATTCAAGGTTTTGGGGCCGATTATCTTGCTTTTGCCTTGCTTGATGTGGTGATTGATAATTACATTTTCATTCTTGGAATGCTTGGCGAAAAAAAATAGAGAACCTTGAGAACAGAATGGTGCTTAGCCCCCCCGACAGGGTAACACTTAAGGCAATTAACCTGCTAAAGCACGAACTTAGTGATCTTGGACGTTATATAAAACCTGCCAGGGAGATGATTATGAGCCTTGTGAAGCTTGATAGCGACTTTATCGGCCCTGAAAACGAGAAGCACTACAAAGAGCTCCAGGATAATATAAACCAGGCGGTGGAACTGCTCGATTATTACCATGAGCTCCTGTACGATGAGTTGAATATTTATCATTCGTCAATGAGTACTAGGCTTAACGACATTATGGCGCTGCTGACAGTCTTTTCCGTGATATTCATCCCGCTAACTTTTATCGTAGGAGTTTATGGAATGAATTTCGACAACATGCCCGAACTGCACACACGGTATGGTTACATTATCGTTTGGGTAGTAATGCTGCTGATTGTAATCGGTATGCTCTGGTATTTTAAAAAGAAAAAGTGGTTCTGATATATAAACAAGAAAAGCTTAACCACTACAGCTTGAATAGCCGATTGGTTAAGCCCTGAATTGTATTTCTTCCTGCAGATAGGTTCTACATCTTGCCGCCGCCACGCATACTTATGTGGTCAATAACAGGGCTGATGTTAAAATATACCCTTTCCACCCCCCCGAAACGATTCTCTCCGACAGAGAGATAATTGACTTTGTTCCCTTTCATAATTTTGTCTTCCCCCCACCGAAGTTGTATCCCAAAAGGCAGTATATCATATTCATGTGCCATTTTAATCACGTAGAACGGGGGGGTCTTGTCCGACATACCATCGCCGGTCCCTATGATAGCATCCTGTACAATTCTTCTCTGACGGGCCACACTTTTATATTCTTCCGTATTGTTCTGCTGCGCATATACCAGAAGTTTAGCGTTCAGCGCACGCAGATTGAATGGATCTTCCTGAAGCAATGCATCAGAGTATTGCAAAATATTTAAATAATCATCTCGGGTAAACGATTTTTTTCGATATTATCTCAGCCAGCTTGCTGTTATATTCCGAGGTGTCTGTGGGAACATACCCCCCCGCTGATACACATAACCGAAATACAGGTGTCTCCCCCTCTTCCGGAGTCATTTTAGTTGTCGCCGACTGATATTTTTTTCATCAGATTCGGATAGTAGTAGGAAGATGCCGGCTCTTTCACGTTTCTCTCAATCTGCGCAAAATCGGGAGCTTCAAAAAAAATCCTGCGACTGTGCCGCGAAGATAACAGACGCGGTAAAAGTGAGTACCAACAGTAGTTTATGCATAGTCTTTTGTATTATTTGTTGCTTAACAAAAGTATTTTCTAATTTTCGTTTAAACAAAAAAATGTTCCTAACAAAGCTTAAAGAGACTGTTTACCTGAAACGGCAACACTCTTGTCTATTTTTGATATCAATCCCTGCAATACATTTCCCGGTCCCAGCTCCACGAATTCTCTTGCCCCCCCGTCGGCAATCATGTTTTGTACCGACTGTGTCCATTTTACGGGTGAGGTGAGCTGAGCGATCAGATTTTTCTTGATGGTAACCGGATCGGTTTCTCCCACGGTAGATACGTTCTGGTATACCGGACAGCCTGGTGCCGATATCACCGTTGCCTCAATTGCCTCCATCAGCTCCACTCTTGCAGGTTCCATAAGCGGAGAGTGAAAAGCTCCGCCTACTTTCAGCGGAAGAGCACGTCTGGCACCGGCCTCTTTCATCAACTCACATGCTTTTTCTATTCCGGTGTTGGATCCTGAGATCACTATCTGCCCCCCCGGACAGTTGTAGTTGGCAGCTACCACCACATCATCTATCGATGCGCATATCTCCTCCACCTTCTCGTCGGCCAGTCCCAGTACAGCGGCCATAGTCGATGGGTTGGCCTCGCAGGCTTTCTGCATTGCCAGTGCTCGTGCATATACCAGCCTAAGGCCGTCCTCAAACGACAAAGCTCCAGCTGCCACTAAAGCGGAGAATTCACCCAGTGAATGTCCGGCGGCCATATCCGGTTTAAACTCGTCTCCCAGACTCTTTGCAAGGATCACCGAGTGAAGGAAGATTGCCGGCTGGGTCACCCTGGTCTGACGAAGGTCCTCTTCCGTTCCCGCAAACATCAGGTCTGTAATCCGGAACCCCCCCAGTACCTCGTTTGCTTTCTCGAAAAGCTTCTTCGCTAAGGGCAATTTATCATATAACTCTTTTCCCATACCCACAAACTGGGCCCCCCCCTGTCCGGGGGGGAATACGTATGCTATTTTCATAATTTTAAATACTTTATTTTCGTTCAGATATTTATAAAGACACAAACGGGCTAAGCCAGGTTATGTTCAATTTTTGCTCTCAATTATGATTGCTGGATGGCGACCTCCGACAGCTGGTTGCTGACCTCCTACCTCCGACAGTTGGTCGTACGTTGGCGAGCACCGGCCTCCGACTGCTATTTATTTTTTTCCCTTATTTCAACCCGACGTATCTTCCCGCTTATTGTTTTAGGAAGCTCATCAACAAACTCAATAACACGCGGATATTTGTAGGGAGCCGTAACATTCTTCACATGTGTCTGAATATCCTTTGCCAGTTCATCACCCGCTTTTGTTTTATACTCCTCCGCCAGCACAATGGTCGCCTTTATGACCTGCCCCCCCTTATATCATCCGGTACACCTGTTATTGCACATTCAACCACAGCCGGGTGCGTCATTACGGCACTTTCCACCTCGAACGGGCCAATGCGGTAGCCCGAGCTTTTGATCACATCATCGGTACGACCTACGAACCAGTAGTAGCCATCCTCATCGCGCCATGCCATATCGCCCGTGTGGTAGATATTGTTGGCATAAACCTCTCCGGTAAGCTTCTCGTCACGGTAATATCCCATGAACAGTGAAAGAGGATGCTTCCCGTCGGTATGGAAAACTATCTCTCCCTGTTCACCGTCCTCGGCCGGTCGCCCGTCGTGCGTGAGCAGGTCCATATTGTACAGCGGGTTTGGAACACCCATAGATCCCGGTTTCGGCTCCATCCACGGGAAAGTGATAATTGTAGGAGCAGTTTCGGTCTGGCCGAAAGCCTCCATCATCTTTATACCTGTCTGCTTATAGAATGTTTCAAATACTGACGGGTTAAGTGCTTCGCCCGCTGTGGTACAGTATTGCAGCGAAGAGAGGTCGTATTTGCTCAGATCTTCACGGATAAGGAATCGGAATATTGTTGGAGGTGCGCAAAACGACGTCACCTTATAGTCAGATATCATCCGCAGCATATCCTTGGGGATAAAATGGCCTTCAAAGTCGTACACGAAAACGCAGGCCCCCCCACTATCCACTGTCCGTATAGCTTCCCCCCCATACCGCTTTGGCCCATCCTGTATCTGCCACGGTGAGGTGAATACTATCCTCGTTAAGATTGTGCCAGTATTTGGCTGTGGTAATGTGTCCGAGAGGGTAGGTAAAATCGTGTATTACCATCTTGGGTTGACCTGTTGTGCCCGATGTGAAGTAGAGTATCATGATATCGTTGTTACTGTTTACCTTTCCCGGCCTCACAAAGGGGGGGCTGCCTCCTCTACTCCCCGGTGAAAATTGATCCACCCTTCGGAGTATGTTCGCCCACCATAATACGTTGTTTTACAGTAGGTGATTTTGGCATAGCCAGGTTCACGTGCCCTATAAGGTTATCGTCTTCAGTAGCCACAATCGCTTTAATACTTGCCGCGTTATTGCGATACACTATATCCTTATCGGTAAGCAGATGCGTTGCCGGAATGGCTATTGCCCCCCCAATCTTATGCAGAGCCAGGATGGTTTGCCAGAACTCAATTCTACGTTTGAGTATAAGCATAACCATATCTCCTTTTCCAATGCCGAGCGACTGAAAGAACGACGCTGTTCTGTCAGAGAGCTTCTTTAGCTCACCGAAGTTCAGGTCGCGATGCACTCCTTTGTCATTCGTCCAGCAAAGGGCGCGTTTTTTTGGGCTCCGTCACGGCCCATTCATCCACCACATCGTACGCGAAATTGAAGTTTTCGGGTACATCAATTTTGTAATTGTCAATAAAATCCTGATGCGATGTAAAAGTAGTTTTCTTTACAAATTTTTCTAACATGATAACCTATTTATTCACGGGTATAAAATTACCGCGAGAAACTTCACCTGTTTGTTGTCAAGTGCTTTCATGCCATGAGGAAGCGACGAGTCAAAATAGATACTGTCACCTTCTCTGAGAATCAGGTTTTTTTTCCGTTTATATTCATTATCATGCTCCCCCCCTCAAGGATCATATTGAACTCCTGCCCCCCCGCGTGGATGTTCTGGTAGAAATCGGCCTCCATTGGCTTGGGCTCCACTGTTACCACAAACACCTCCGCCACATTGTTTGTGAATCCTGAGGTAAGCGACTGGTATCTGTAGGCCGATACTCTCTCCACGCTTACACCCTTGTCTTTTCGGGTAATAAAGTATGAATTCATTCGCGGTTCAGTGCCGAACATCAGCGTTGAAAGGTCTACACTGAACTCTCTTTCAATGCGTTGCAGGAAAGAAACGGAAATATCTTTCTCACCCGATTCATACTGCAGATAATCATCTACATCCACTTCCAGCTTGTGTGCCATTTCATCAGGGGGGGTGAAATCGAGTGCATCCCTTAACCCTTTTATCCTTTCGCCTATTTGTTTTAAGTCAGTCTTCATAGCTGTTTTAGTGTTGAGCAAGTAATTATATAAATCAATAACAAATGTACATAAAATTTTATACAAACAAATAAAGCTTAAAGCCATCACGCCCATCCCCCCCCAACCATCCCTATGATTGAGAGGTGGTGCTTGCCATATTTCTCGGCGCTGGGCAGCAGCTCATCCAATGAAATAAAGACCATTATGCCTGCAACCATTGAAAGTATTATCGCATCCAGTACCGGGCTCCAGAAAGGCAGAAGAAACAGATAGGCTATAAACGCACCCATCGGCTCTGCCAATCCCGAAGCAAACGAAAGCCAGAATGCTTTTTCTTGCTCCCGGTGGAGTGATAGATGGGTACTGCCACCGCTATTCCTTCGGGGGGGATATTGTGTATGGCTATGGCTGCCGTAATGGGGGGGATAGCCACCTCCATCGAGGTCAGCGCCGACATAAAAGTAGCAATACCTTCAGGAAAGTTGTGAATGGCAATGGTGATGGCAGTGATAATTCCTGTTTGTTTAAGTCGGTGATTCGATTTCATCTCCTCCACGCCATGCATCTCGTGCGGGTTTCTCGACTCGGGAACCAGAAAGTCTATCAACGCTATTAGCGCTATGCCCCCCCGAAAAATCCCAAAATCATGTAAAGCGTAGCCGGCTTCTCACCATAAGCTCCCATGAGTGAGTCGAGTGACTTTGGAAGCATCTCCATAAATGATACATAAATCATTACGCCTGCCGACAGTCCCAGCGAGAGGCTCAGAAAATTAGTGTTCGTCCGTTTGGCGACGAAAGCAATAAGGCTGCCGATCCCGGTGGAGAGGCCCGCAAATAGCGTCATTAAAAAAAGCAATTGTTACTGTCTGGCTATCCATCAGTTACCTTCTATTATTGATCTCATTATCTCCTCGTGTATTAACCCGTTAGATGCCACTATTTCCTTCCCGAAAACGTAGTTGTCTCCTCCGGAGAAGTCGCTGCATTTACCACCTGCACAATGCAGGATAAATGCCCCCCCTGCTGCCACATCCCATGGCGACAGTCCCGTATGGAAATATGTGTCGCTTATGCCGGCAGCCACGTAACAGATCTCCAGTGCGGCAGATCCTTTTATGCGGAAGCTGCATTTACGGAACTGTCTCATCGCATTCTTCAGCACCTGTTCACCTCTCTCATCCAGGCTATATGGAATTCCGAAACCTATGTATCCGTTCTCCAGTGTTGCCTGGCTACTCACTTTCAGTGGTGTTCCGTTCAATAAAGCCTCTCCCTTCCCCCCCGTTGCGTAATACATCTCATCGGCTACAGGGTCGTACACCACACCCATTATTACCTCTTTCTTTCTCATAAGGGCTATGCTTACCGAATAAGGCTTGTCGCCATGCACATAGTTTGTTGTACCATCAAGCGGATCTATCACCCAGGTGTACTCTTTCTGTTCAAACTCAACCGTATCCTCTTCGGTCAGGAATCCGGCTTCAGGCAACAAAACATTCAACCCCCCCTTCAACCCCCCCTTCACCAGGCGGCTTTCAGCCTCTTTATCGACATAGGTCACATAGTTCCGTGTCCCTTTAAGTTCAATATCTTTTTTTTCTTTAATGCTGCCTGCTCAGTTTTCAGGAACTCTCCCGTTGCGCTAGCCAGCATTTTCACTTCATTACAAAGATTTTCCAGATTCATATTTTATAGACTTCTTCACATTTCTGCTTTCAAACTTTAAATGCAACGCTTTCAAACTCCAGGACCTATGCTTTCAAACATCAGTGCCAGCGTTACTTTTCCGGGTACATTGAATCCCACCAGCGTGAGTCCCCCCCTTGAGCCATTTGGCGAACCAGGCATAAATAGCATTATTCCATGCAATACGCTTATCGTAATTGTAGATGGCGTGGTTTTCACCCTCTACCTGAATAAATTCCACCGGTTTTCCCAGCAGTTTCAGTGCCGTATACATCTGTATGCTTTCACCAATGGGAACATTGGTGTCAGCTGTTCCGTGCAATAACAGCAGAGGAGTGTTAATTTTATCGGCATAAAAGAGCGGGCTTTGCTCTACATAGAGCTTGGGATTGTTCCATGGATAGCTTCCCGCGCTTGCTCCTGCGCCGTAGGAATAACCCCCCCAGTATCCTTCTCCCCCCCAGTAGCTGGTGATATTGCTAATCCCCCCCGCGTGCGACACCGATGCGGTGAACAGATCGGTTTTGGTGATAAGATACTGCGTCATGAATCCGCCATACGACGCACCTATATTACCTATCTTTGAGCCATCAACAAAGGGGTGAGCGGCAACGAATGCCTTTACTCCCTCAATTATTTCTTCAGCGGTTTGTTCACCCCCCCAGGCATTCACGTGGCGTGCAGAAAACTCCTGCCCGTAGCCTGTAGTACCGCTCGGCTGCAGAGTGTAAACCACATAATCCTGTGCTGCGTAAACATGTAACGGGTATGTACTTTCAAATGTTCTCGATGTGGGGCTGGTCCCCCCCGTAATAGTAAACAATAAGCGGGTATTTTCTGTCCGGGTTAAAGTCGGGCGGCAGGTAATAGCGACCTTCAACCACATCGCCGAAGGAACTTTTAAAACTCCAGTCCTTAACATCACCCAGGTTTAGCTTGCTTAATCTCTCTGAATAGGGATCAGAAATAAGCGTCGACTCCATTGTCTTCAGGTTCAGCAGGTAGCTCCTGTTTGAGTTTGATGTGCTTACACCCGTATATGTTGCCCAAGCTGCATTATCGGCAATATCAAATGAGCGGATCACATCCTCTTTGAGCGGAAGGCGTTCAAATTTTTTTTGTTTTATGGGAGTACCTGTACATATTCACCCGGTCACCCTCTTCTACGCGGTAGTATATTAAATCATCCAGCTGATTCCACTCTTGTGCGTTTATGGTGGGATCAAAATTCTTGGTTACCGGGTCCACCCGTTTTGTTGCCAGATCCATGATGAACGACTGTGTATCGTAGCTGTTGGCAATCTGTCCTGGATCGATATTCTGTCCTATACCACCGAATGCTTCTGGAGCCCCCCCGTGGATGAGCAGTTTTTTTTCCATCGGGTGAAAACTGTGCCGAATAGGTATATTTCTCATCTTTCCATATAGTATCAACAGCCATTGTCTCTAAGTTCAGCATATACATAGAACTTTTTCTGAACGGGCGCTCGGTGAGGTACTCGTCAGATGTGCTGAAGAGCAGGTATTTCACGTCGTGTGTCACATCGTTGAGCGATGCCGTCTGACGCCCGAAGGTGAGGTGCTGCGTAAGTCCCGTATCAAAGAAGTAGCGATACAGGAAGTAACGGTCGCGATAACTCGACTGCCTGTCGTCTATTCCTATCAGACGCTTCAATCCCCCCCGGGTTGCTGATGGTTATTGTTTCTTTCGAAGAAAAAAACATCGATTTCTCATCAGGCGAGATATGAAAATTCTCTTTTGGCAGGTTCTCTGCCACAGTCCGGGTTTCCAGGGTCAGCGGGTCAAGCGTGTAGAGAGCTCTTCCGTTGTTGTTGTCAGTCACGAAGTATAGCAGATCAGATTTAGGCATCCAGCCCAGTTGTGGCCGTCCTCCAGGTTCGGAGAAGATAATCCGTTTCTGTTTCGCATCGTATATTTCGGAGTAGTTACGGTTGTCGCCGCCCGGCAGAGTTTCGCGAAGGCTCAGCAGTACAAACCGGCCGCTTGGCGAAATTGATGAGTTGCTTACACGTTTCCCCTCCAGTATATCTTTAATATTGATCCTTCGTTCATTTACATTATTAAATGTGTAGTTAAGCAGAGAATCTTCTTCACCCTGCTTAAGCTCGATTTTTACGGCGGGATCAAGTTTGTTCCCTGCAGATGTGAGCATTTTAATAACGATGCGGGCGTTGTTTGTAAATCCGTTCAGGTTGGTGTCAACCGATCCAGAATGATGAAGGCTATCGTTCACCTGTGTCTTGGTGGCCCGTTTCACATCGTCTATCCATAATTCCAGCGGGTTGGGCGATGTTATGGTAAGCTTTCCCTTGCCGTAACGGTCGCCCGAAACACAAAGCGATAGCAGCTGAAGTGCCTCCCCCATCCTCAGGTTTATCTAAGTGGAAAAATCCGGCACTATCGGGCGTCAACTCTGTGGTAAAACGTTCCTGTTCCGGGAAAGAAACAGAATAGGAGAGGAGCATCTCTTCCGAAAAGGGAGTGTTGTTCAGGTTCACACTATCCAGCAAAACCGGCCTCTGCACGGGGGGATGGAGCCAAAGGAATATAGTTTTAGCGGCGTTACTGCCTGTTGTGCTGAAAGGTGCATATTGAGCACCCCCAGCACGGTAAAACACCAAAAAGTTTTTGTTCATATTAATCAGATCATTAATTTCTAACCATGTCTGTTTTTGATTCTTTTCACTCCCGTCACTGTTGTTTTTTTTCTCTCTTTTTTTGTTTCATAATTTTTGAAAAGAGATCAATTACAAGTCCTGATCGTTCCAGACAAAACAGTTTTCAAACATGTCTCCCGGCTCCGGCTTCGAAAGGAAAAGGCCGAAGACCGATGAACCCGATCCGCTCATGGCAGCATATACTGCACCCAGATCGTACAGTTGTTGTTTGATTTTACAAATTTCGGGATATTTTTTTGAAAATAGCTGCCTCAAAATCATTTTTCATCCACTCCTTCCAATCTGAAACTGGCCTTTTTACAATTTCTTTAAGCGATACCTCCGGTTGCCTGGGGGGGTAATCATATCAAAAGCCTCTTTTGTGGAAACCTCAATATCCGGTTTCACTAACAAAACCCTGTAATTACTTAAATCGAGTGCTACCGGCTCCAGAATATTACCCGTGCCAGTGGCAAACATTGGGGGGGTGTTGAGTATAAAAAGGGACAATCGGCACCAAGCATTTCAGCGAAGCGCAAAAGGTCATTGCCCGAGTAGCCCAGCTCATAGCTGTCGTTCAGCAGTCGTAACATGAAAGCAGCATCCGACGATCCTCCTCCCAATCCTGCTCCGAGAGGGATCTTTTTAGCAGGTAGATATCAGTACCGGGTATCTCCCTCCCGGCAGAAACCAGCTTAAAAGCCTTTATTACAAGGTTGTCCTCTTCGTTACCAGTGACAGGGATGCCAGTCTGGAAAATCTGAATTTCCGGCTGAGCTTAGTACTCACACCAACAGGTGTGGGTATAATCTCTAATGCATCCTTTAAGGCAACAGGATAAAAACGGTTTCGAGATTGTGGTATCCGTCCTGCCTGCGGGAGACAATATGAAGGCCAAGGTTGATTTTCGCGTTAGGAAAACAGATCATCTGACGTTAGTTTTCTGCAAAGATACTGATTTTATTTTTAACTTTTCGGCATTACGAATCTCTCATTTCACAACTAATCACAACTATTCTGCATTGTTCATTTCTCACAACTAACTTTCCTCATTAATCAATACGTACCTCTTACTTCACCTCTCACCTTCTTCAACTCTAAACAAAGAGTAAAATATGTTGACCATATCCGGGGGGGATTCTTTTTAACACAGCATCCTACTACAATACTGCCATTGTCAATTAAGAAGATCGGGAAAACTTATCACCACTTTAGTACCGCATACTACTGCAGTACCTGCTCTTCCCGTGCAACAACAACCCACTAAGTCATCAGTATGCCATACATATATTTAGCCATATTTGCATGAACCTTCTTTGAAACCTCTGAGAATTAACAAAGATTACTTATAATATATTAAAGATCAATATATGTTTTGTTCCGATCGGGAAAAAGAGATTTTTGTGAAGAACTCACTCATTTAAAGGTAGATGCTACTAAATGAACAAATACTAAATTTTCAGGAAGATACTAAAAGAGAATGAAAAACAGCGTATGCTATATTAGCCGGTGTTAGCTCATTGAATTGGCAAATGCAAAAATGAGTCTGCTCCGAAAATCCCCAAATCCGTTTTTAATAGTTTTCAACTCGCTGAAAATCAATGATAATTTTGGAAAATTTTCAGTAGAAAAGAGTTATCGGAGGGGACTAAAAATTAAACTATTAAAACTCAAATGCAGCACGTACACCAGCCTCTTTAAACCCTGTCTTGTGGAACGCTACAAACAACCCGGCATTGAAGAATCTGTTTCCTATACCATACCCCCCCAGCTCGCTGTATGATTTTATTTGCGGTGTGTAAAGCTGACTAAAGTACACCCTTTCCTTGTCGGCGAAGTCAGATATGAAGTGAATATTCTTAAGTATCAGAAAAGGTGTCTCTAACATTGCATGTGCCTGAATATAAGTATCAGACGCGTTGTACAGGTCCCTGCTAAGCAAATTAAAGCCCCCCCGCCCAGTCCATCGTCCCAGTTCTCGGGGAAGTTGCTTTTGGAAAATAGACAAAATCGAGAAAGTACTCAGTTTTTTTTGGTTAACAAATCGTCCTGCACCAATATGATACTGTAGTGAACTCATCAGCCCGAATGGAATATTATGGCTTATATCCAGTTCAATGCGGTTATATTGAGATGTGCTACCCAGAAAATCCTTTATACTTCTTGAAAACTCAAGTTTAAAGGTCGGATAATCGGAGCGAACATATATCTTCTGCCTCCCCTCATACCTGTAATATTGCTGCGGGGGGGTCCAGCTGATACGTATAAACGGGGGGGCAAATGACTTTCTGTTAACGAACAGATTCTCAATATGCTCGCTCTCCTCGTTAGTAGATCGAAGCACAGCGCGGCTGTTTTTATTTTTACGTATGTGATAATCAATTCCCGTCTGTAAAAGCAGTCCGTTAGTCACCTCCAGGGTGTTGAATATTTTCAGGTAATAATCCCTGTAATAGTTCATGGATATATCTTCAAAAGCTAGTCCGTGGTTTTCAGGCTATCCTGAATCTGTTCCACAAACAATGAACTGTATGTGGGATTCCCGTTTCCTATAGAAATGGTTGTGCTTCCCAAGTGATAAGGTTCGTAGTTCAGAGTAGTTGTCAGGTCCGTAAAAACTCCCTGCGTCTGATCATATACCCTGCAAATGCATTTATATTAACCGAACGGCTCTTTTCAGATCTATGTTGAACGAGAGCTTCTGGCGATAGGTAATACCATCGTTTGTTGTATATCCAAGCATCAGCGGGTTTAGTAATCCCGAGTATCCTATACCGGTTGACATGTACTTGTAATTTGAATTCATCACCATACGTTGTGCTACCTGCTGGGCAATATTGCGGTTTCCATCCAATTCTCCATTTGCCTTTCGCTCCTCTTTCTCCTTCTGCCTCCGGTTATACTCGGCAATCACGTCTCTCTCCATTGCCTGCAAAGGGATGGGCCTTTTTTTCATTCCAAAAGAGAGAGTCGCTTCTTACCGGCACCGAATCTAGGCGCACCATATATATATCGCTGATGTTGAGCGATTTCCCTGGCTCTGTGTGTTGACGAAGCTCTATCTCCTTGTAGTCGATCTTTGCCAGATGCCTGCTTGCTAGCACATTGCCAAGGTATGATGAAGTCTGGTATATAGTGAAGCTCACCGGAAGGTAGTTTGTTACCCACTCATCTCCCATTGTTATCTCAAATGAGAAATCGGAGAATATACCCAATCCCTCTCCTCTGAAGAAAATAACTCGCCATGTACCTTTCTCAACGGTAAACGATCCCTTCAGCAATTTTGGATTTTCGTAGATAGGATTGAATTGAATAATGTAGTAGGTTTTATTGTTCTCATTAAATGTACTGTATATGTTATACCTGTAATATTTCGATGTGCTTGTCCTTATAGGCATAAAGAAGCTCTCATCGTTGGTGGTCTCACCATAAATATTAATGTTCAGAAGCTCAAAAGGTATCATATCAATATCCTTTCTTCCAATGAGTGTTCCTGTAACATGTCTAATATCACGCATGTAGTTGTTAGGAAATTCATATCTGAAATCGCTTATAGTTTCAATCAGAGCTTCATCGTTGTAGGGGTCGTGCAAAACAAAATTGGGAATCAGGCGTGTATGTTTATATAGCATGTTTTTTTTCACAGTCTGTACATACGTTCTCGTATAAACCTCAGCCGAGTAGCTGTCAACCAGATAATTGTATTTTTCGGCAGCACTCATTGCCCTGCTCAGTATTGTATCCTCTGGCAAATCGTAATCATTTGCCAAAGCATTGAACATTGAGCTAAAAAGAAAAAAAATAATTATGATATTTTTTTTGCATGCACGAAAGTTAGAAATTTCTCGGGTACAATATGATCCGGGCAGACTATGTAGCTATAACTATTAATAAAAGATATTTGATAGATACGCATACAAATTTACATGATTTTTGTTTTACTGAAAAAAAATGACCGGGTGATAAAACTATTTAACACAATTTATTTCAGAATGAACTTTATATTTAAAACTGTAAAAGAAAAAAATATTGTTTTTTTTGTTATTAATTGCAAAAAAACTTTTACATTTGTGTTTTAGAACATAGTTTTATAACATTAATGCAGGGAAAGAAGAAAGATGTGATAAATTTATCCTCTACACTGCCCGACATTTGGAGGATACTTTCTGACGTTGAGCGTGAACAGTTGCGCAGCAATGCCCGGGTCCTACAGTTCCAAAAAAAATGATCTCATATATATCGAGGATGAAATACCCAAATTTCTGATGTGCCTTTTTTTTCGGGCAAGGTTAAGATCTTTAGGAGTGGAGTAGGTGGCAGAAGTCAGATAATCAGAATAATAGGGCCAGTGCAATATTTCGGTTACAGGGCCTATTTCGCCCGTGAGCCATACGTCACTGCCGCTTCGGCTTTCGAAGCTTGCACAGTCTGCATGATTCCTATGGAACTGATTGAGAAGTTTCTCCGCAAGAACGGCAATCTTGCAATGTTTTTCATTCAAATGTTGTCTGTTGATCTGGGTATTGCTGATCAGAGGGTAGTAAACCTCACACAGAAGCATGTACGCGGACGGCTTGCAGAGTCCCTGATTTTCCTTAAAGAGAGTTACGGACTGGAGGAAGATGGTGCCACCATCAATATTTACCTTGCCCGTGAAGATCTGGCAAATCTCTCCAATATGACAACATCTAACGCCATAAGGACACTCTCCAACTTCGTAAATGAACGCATAATAGCTATTGATGGACGTAAAATAAAGATAATTGACGAAGACCGGCTTCGTAAAATAAGCCATATAGGATAATTTTTTTCATTATTTGTGATTTTATTTTTTGTATTCCGGAACTCCTGTCTACCTTTGCAAAACAATAGACAGGAAAGGAATGATTCGAAAAATAGCAAGGTCTATACTTACATCCTATTACAAACCGGTGGAGAAATTTATTGAGGATCCCTTCGGTACCCAACAAAGAACTCTCGAATATTTACTCGAACACGGCAGGAATACCCTCTACGGGCATGAAAAAAAACTTTAATGAAGTATTCAACGATGAGGATTTTCGTGCTAGGGTCCCGCTTATATCATATGAGGAGTTACGCGACTATCTCAGGATGATCATTGTTGACAAAAAGGAAAATGTACTATGGGATACCCCGGTAAAATGGTTCGCCATGTCGTCAGGAACAACCGAGGACAAAAGCAAGTATATCCCTGTCACACGCGAATCGCTGTTCAATGGGAACTACCGTGCCGGCTACCACATGCTTGGATCATATTCGGCACATCACCCCGATACGGCTTTTATCTTGGGTAAAACGCTGGTTATGGGTGGTAGCCGACAAGTGAACCATATTGGCGAAGGTGTTTATACCGGAGATATTTCGGCAATACTGATGAAGAATCTGCCCGGGCAGTGAAAAGGAGAAGGACTCCAGAGAAAATTGCACTTCTGCCCGACTGGGAGGAGAAACTGCAAAAGCTTGCAGATTATGCTATTCATACCGACATACGTGCTTTGGTTGGAGTACCTTCATGGATGCTGGTACTCCTGAAAAAAAATTGTAGATGAGACAGGACTCTCCATTACCACCATATGGCCGAATCTTGAAGTGTTTTTTTCATGGAGGTGTTAGCTTTCCCCCTTTCCGGGAACAGTACGAAAAGATCATCCCTTCGGGAACAATGAACTACTGGGAGACCTATAATGCTTCGGAAGGATTCTTCGGCGTTCAGTATTCGCCTGGCTCAGGCGATCTACTTCTTTTACTCGACAATGAGGTCTATTACGAATTTATACCAGCTGGTGAGTGGAACAAGGAAAATCCCGAAATAGTACCCCTTAGCGGTGTGGAAACCGGTAAGCAGTATGCAATGGTGATAAGTACCAGTGGCGGCTTGTGGCGATACAAGTTAGGTGATACCATTCAGTTTACCTCTACCGCACCCCACCTGTTCAGGTTGACCGGTCGCACAACACAGTTTATAAATGCTTTCGGTGAAGAGCTTATTGTAGATAATGCCGACAGGGCTGTAGGCGAGGCATGCCGTCAAACAGGTGCAAAAATCACCGAATATACAGCCGCACCGGTCTATTTTGGCGATAACAGTAACGGCGCACACGAATGGATTGTAGAGTTTGATACCTATCCTTCTGATATGGGCATGTTTGTGGAAGTGCTGGATGAAAGCCTTAAAAAGCTCAATTCCGATTATGAAGCCAAGCGCTCCTATAATCTTTCATTAGGCCTCCCAGTAGTAAGGCCGGTTGAAAAAGGCGCTTTCTACAGCTGGATGAAACAAAGAGAGAGAGCAGGAGGCCAGAATAAGGTGCCAAGACTATCTAACGACCGTAAATATGTCGAAAGCATATTGAATTTTGTTGCATCCAATTCCTAAAATTGAATAAAATCGGTCATCCCTTGCCTATTAATGAGAAAGATTCAGTAAATTTGCGGTCTAAAACCGACTTGTAACGAGATGAGAATAAAATCTGTATATTTTTTTACTGCTTGCCTTGGTGCTGAGTTCCTGCAATGAGTACAATAAAATTTTGAAAAGTACCGACAGAAACCTGAAGTACACTTATGCGAAAAAAAATACTTCGAAGAGGGTAAATACAGTCGGTCAATCACACTACTTGAAGAGCTTGTAGCCTTCATGAAAGGTACGTCAGAGGCCGAGGAGTCATTGTATCTGTTGGCTCAGAGCCATTATAATTCAAGAGATTATATTTCATCTACGCAGGTGTTTACAACCTATTACACTACTTATCCCAACGGTACTTATGCCGAGCCTGCCATGTTTTACTCAGCCTATGGCATGTATCTCGATTCGCCTGATGCCCGTTTGGATCAGACAAAACATATACGGCTATTGCTGAGTTTCAAAAATATATTGAACGTTATCCACAGACTGAACGTTCCGAACAGGCAAAGGGCTATCTGTTCGAGCTTCAGGAGAAGCTGGCCTATAAAGAGCTTATGTCGGCCAGGCTATACCTGAATCTCGGCAACTATATGGGTAATAATTACGAGTCTGCAGTTATTACTGCACGCGAGGCAATGAAGATCTACCCCCCTATTCAAAATATCTGGAGGAGTATCAGATCACCATCCTTAGGGCCCGTTACGAGTATGCTCAGCGCAGTACACTTAAAACGCAGCCTGAACGTTACCGTATGGTTGTTGATGAGTTTTTCAACTATACAAACACATTCCCGGAAGGAAGTACACCAAAGAGGCGGAAGAGTATTACCGCGAAGCTCAAAAAAAGATTGAAGTGCTGCCCACAACATGATATTCATGTGAGTATCCTTCTTCAGGCCACCACTCCCTGTTCACAGGCACTCACGTCAACAGAAAACAATTAATATACATAATAATAATGGACTATAGAAAAATTGCTGCAAGCTCAAATACGGAAACCCGCGATGTGATGAAACTCGCTGAAACCGTAGGAAACGTATATGAAATGGTTATGATCATCAGTAAGAGGGCTAATCAGCTCTCTATTGAGATGAAGCAGGACCTTGATGCAAAACTGCAGGAATTTGCTTCATATACCGATAATCTGGAAGAAGTATTTGAAAATCATGAGCAGATAGAGATTTCGCGTTTCTATGAAAAGCTTCCAAAACCCTCACTGCTTGCCATTGAGGAGTGGAATGAAAACGAGATCTATTATCGCAACCCTGCTAAGGAAAAAGAAATGTTCGGATAATATGCTGCAACGGATACAAACGGTTTTTTTACTTCTGGCTTCTGCCGCCATGCTTGTCGCTACTGTTACACCTCTTGCCATTTTTATGTATAATGGTGACAGCGTTGTATTTGAAGCGATGGGAATCTACGTTAACGGCGAAATCAACGACTCTACCTGGGGGGGCCTGTTCGCTATTGGTACTATCAGCGCGGTGCTGGCACTGATAACTGTCTTCCTCTACAGGCACAGAATTTTGCAAATACGCATATCCATCTTCAATATTGTAATGATGGTAGGTTTTTACCTCTATTCCGGTTTTATCATCTTTAAACTGTATCCCTTCGAGAGCTTACAGTTTCAAAAAAAATAGGAGTGGGTATCATCATGCCTGTCATAGCAATTATCTTCACTATCCTTGCCATTCGCAAGATAGGTGCTGATGAAACCCTAATCCGCTCACTTAACAGACTAAGAAAATAGTGTTCACTGACAATACGCTATTTTTTCAAGGTAACTTATAATACGGGATTATAAGTTACCTTTTTTTCAATTCTACCTTTTCCAAATTTTCATTTGAAAACTGTCGGAAAATTAAACCTCTTTTGAGGAAAAATGTTTAATAGGTGGCAGCGGTAAGCTATGAAGAGATCGAAACAGCAAACATCTTTTGATGAAAACTGTTTAATTAAGTAGCAGTCATCTGATTAATTATTTCAGTTTTTTTTATACTTTTGTTCACTGATTGAGGTTTAAAAATGTATTCAACAGGGAAAAATCATATTATAAGCAACAACTATGGAAAAAGTTAATTCATACAGAGTAGCAAAATTCTCATTTGCTCTGTTTTTAATGATGCTATTACTCGCATCGTGCAGCAGCGTTCCATTTACTGGTAGAAGACAATTGCAACTGGTATCAAATCAGGAAGTTATTGCTTTAAGCTTGCAGCAGTATCAGGATTTTATGCGTACTGCTCCCGTGGAGAGGGGGGGCAGCGACGAAGCCAAGATGGTAACGCGCATTGGCAGTCGTATAGCCAGCGCAGTAGAGACATTCTATACCAATAAAGGTTATAAATCTGAACTTGAGAATTTTTCTTGGGAATTTAACCTTGTCAAGGATAATAGCGTAAATGCTTTTGCTATGCCCGGTGGTAAAGTGGTTATTTTTACCGGCCTGCTGCCTGTAACTCAGACAGAAGATGCACTGGCAGTGGTTATAGGGCACGAGATAGCACATGTGCTTGCCCGTCATTCCAACGAGAGGCTCAGTCAACAAGTGGCTCTGCATTACGGAGGCAGTATTGCCGGTGGACTTCTTGGTAACTCGCAGGCCACCAAACAACTAGGCAACACAGTATTCGGGCTTGGTGCTCAGTTTGGCGTTATGATGCCCTACGCCCGCAAGCAGGAGTATGAAGCTGATGAGATAGGGCTAATTATCATGGCTATGGCAGGCTATAACCCACAGATCGCAGTACCTTTCTGGACAAGAATGGCACAAAGTTCAGGGGGGGGTGCAAATGTTCCCGAGTTCCTTAGCACTCACCCAACAGACAGTAAGCGCATTGCAAACATTGAGATGATTATGCCAAATGTGATGCAATACTACAAAGGCTCCGGAGTGCAAAATACCACTACCGCACCTGTCAAAACCAAAACCACCGTGCCTGTAGAACCCCGTAAAGAAGCAACATCAAAGGATTGGACCTTCTGAAAAAGACAGAAATATCTTCATAATAAATATCCTGAAACAGGAGTTGGCTGATGATACGAAATTAATGCCACATCAACAATTCCTGTTTTTTTTCTATTTTGAAATTATCCCTAAATTCTATATCTTTGAGCAATTTTTCAAACAAAAACAAGGCCATAATAAGAACGGTTTTTCGATTGCCGGCAACCAAGCCTGCCACTTGAAATTTCGTTTATTAAATTGATATATGTCTCCTAAATTACCTGACAACAACGATATTACTGACAACAACGAGTATGATGATGTGGAGGAGATCACTTTCTCTTCCAAAACCCCATCCGGCTCCAAAGTACCTGTGAGGTTGGGCGACGAGAGTACGCTCAACCTTTCGAAGATGTATCAGAACTGGTTTCTCGACTACGCTTCATACGTAATTCTGGAGAGGGCTGTACCTCATATTTCCGATGGTCTTAAGCCTGTTCAGCGGCGCATTCTTCATTCTATGAAACGGATGGACGACGGGCGATACAATAAGGTGGCCAACATCATCGGAAACACCATGCAGTTCCACCCGCACGGCGATGCTTCAATAGGTGATGCCCTGGTACAGATTGGACAGAAAGAGCTGTTAGTTGATTGTCAGGGAAACTGGGGAAACATCCTCACCGGCGACGGTGCTGCTGCACCTCGTTATATCGAGGCAAGGCTGACTAAGTTTGCTCTGGAGGTACTGTTCAATCCCAAGACCACAGAGTGGAAAACCTCATACGATGGCCGTAACAAGGAGCCTGTAACACTGCCTGCAAAATTTCCGCTGCTGTTAGCACAGGGAGCCGAAGGTATTGCAGTGGGCCTCTCTTCAAAAATTTTGCCTCACAACTTCAACGAACTGTGCAGCGCTGCTGTTTCATACCTCCGCGGCGAAGAGTTTAAGCTCTATCCCGATTTTCAGACAGGCGGATTCATCGATGTGGAGAGATATAACGACGGTGAACGAGGCGGATCGGTTAAGGTCAGGACAACCATCACAAAGTTAGACAACAGAACCCTTGTCATAAAAGATATACCTTATGGAAAGAATACTGCCGCTCTGGTAGACTCCATCCTAAAGGCCAACGATAAAGGGAAAATAAAGATCAGGAAGGTAGATGATATCACAGCTGAAAATGTTGAGATACATGTTCAGCTCGCACCCGGTGTCTCTTCCGACAAAACCATTGACGCACTTTACGCTTTCACCGACTGTGAGATAAGTATCTCTCCCAACTGCTGCGTTATCAGCGACGATAAACCTCATTTTCTCACTGTAAGCGATGTCCTGCGGGCATCTGTCGACAGGACAAAAGAACTGCTTCGCCTGGAACTTGAGATTGATAAAAACGAAAAGCAAGAAGCACTTCTGTTCTCTTCGTTAGAGAAAATATTTATCGAAGAGCGTATCTACAAGGATAAGGAATTTGAGAATGCCAAAAATATGGATGCCGCGGTAATGCATGTAGATAATCGGCTTGAGCCGTACAAGTCTTCATTCATTCGCGAGATCAACCGTGATGATATCCTCAGGCTCATGGAGATCAAGATGGCACGTATCCTGAGATTCAATTCCGACAAGGCCGATGAGTTGATAGCAAAACTGCTTGATGATATCGATGAGATAAACCATAACCTCGATAAACTGGTCGATTATACAATCTCCTGGTATCTCAGACTCAAGGAACGCTACGGCAAAAACTATCCCCCCCGAAAGACCGTTATTCGCAGTTTCGAAAGTATCGAGGCTGTGAAGGTAGCTGTAGCCAACGAGAAACTCTATATTAACCGCGAAGAGGGATTCATCGGCACCGGAATGAAGAAAGATGAATTTATTTGCAACTGTTCCGATATCGATGATATCATTGTCTTCTTCAAGGATGGAAAATATAAGGTGGTAAAAGTAAGCGAAAAGATGTTCGTAGGTAAAGGCATCCTCTATGCGGGAGTTTTCAAGAAGAACGATAAACGCACTATCTACAACGTTGTTTACCGTGATGGGAAAATATCACCTCATTACATCAAACGTTTTGCAATTACCGGCGTTACGCGCGACAAGGAGTACGATCTTACTAAAGGAAAAGCTGGATCCCGCATCGCCTATTTCAGTGTAAACCCCCCCAATGGTGAGGCCGAAACAATCAAGGTAACCCTTAAACCAAAGCCGCGTTTGCGTATCCTGCAGTTTGAGAAAGATTTCAGTGAAATAGATATCAAGGGAAAACAGGCAATGGGGAATATCCTCACCAAGGCCGAGGTTCACCGCATTCAGTTGAAACACAAGGGCGTCTCAACCCTGGGAGGTCGTGAAGTATGGTACGACCCCCCCGATGTGTTCAGGCTCAACTACGAGGGCAGCGGCAAGTTTCTTGGCGAGTTTCAGGGCGATGACATGATACTGGTAATTGAAAAGAATGGCGATTTCCATATCTGCAATTTTGATCTCAGCAATCATTTCCCGTCCAACCTTTATCATATTGAGAAGTTCGATGAGGGCAAAGTGTGGTCTGCGGCACTGTTCGATGCCGATCAGGGATATGCTTACCTCAAGCGTTTCACCTTCGAAGCATCTGAAAAACCGCTCAATTTTCTAGGAGAAAACCCAGAATCGAAATTATTTTTACTCACAGATGTTGTTTATCCGCGGGTAAAAGCTATCTTTGGCGGTAACGACGATTTCCGTGAGCCCATAGAGATAGATGTCGATGAGTTTATCGGGGTCAAAAGTTACAGGGCAAAAGGTAAACGCATCTCCAACTTCGAGGTTGAGAAAGTGGAAGAGCTTGAACCTTTACGTTTTCCAGAGTCCGAAAATGAGCGACAGGTATCTATGAAGGTCGAGATTGATGACGAGAACGGCGACAGCGATATCTCAAATATCGATCTTATCGATGAAATCACGGGACAGATGAAGTTGTTCGACTAACAGAGTAGAAACTGAATCCGGAGTGTAATATATTATCCGGTTTTAAATATGCTATCCAATGAAAATAGTACCGCTACTGGTAAGCCTATGTTTTTTTATTTCTGTGCGCTGTTTTCTCAGGATAATAGCACTTTTACACCGCTCAAAACGGTAAATGAATCTACCCTTTTTGGCGTTGGAAAGACTTTTCTTGACGATACTTACCTGTCTCCTCTCACATACAACGGTTTAAGTATGACACTTTTGCACGACCGCATCAGAGCAACGCGCCATTTCAATGGAAGCATGCTTCTTCAGCAACAGTTCAGCATACAGGTAGCAATCACCAAAAACCCAACAGCTTCAGCTTCTGAGTACTACGGCAATCTCGATTACATTTTAAGCGGTTATTATCCTGTTGCCCGATCATCACGTTTCCTTCTCTATGGCGGCGGGGGGGAGGGGGGGAGGCATCGCTTGGAGGCATCTACAACGAAAGGAATACCAACAATCCCGGTTCCCTTAAAACATCCCTAAACCTTAACCTCTCAGCTATGGCTGTGTACAACTGGCAAAACATCACTTTTCGCTGGCAACTTTCCACACCCTTCCTGGGCATATTTTTTTTCTCCCGAGTACGGGCACTCATATTACGAAATATTCACTCTTGGCAACAACAAGGGAACCGTCCATCTAGGCTCATTCCATAACCGCTGGTCGCTTCGGAACTACTTCACTGTTGATATCCCAATGGGTAACATAACCCTGCGTACAGGCTATCTTGGAGATTACTGCCGGACTAATGTCAATTTGCTGGATACAAAGATTATATCTCATCAGTTCTTGATAGGTATGAAAGTGGAGTCGCTCAATTTCGGAGGTAAAAAGCTAGGAATAATAAACATATTGAGAGTGTTTTCTAGCACTCATACACACTATAGTTCAATCAGAGTCACATGCAATATAATTTTGATGAGTTTATTGACAGAAGCAGCACCGACAGTGTTAAGCTTGAAAAGATGAAGGCCATTTTCGGTCGCGACGATCTTATACCGTTATGGGTAGCCGATATGGACTTCAGGTCGCCCCCGGCAATAACAAATGCACTTATAAAGAGGGTTGAGCATGGCATCTTTGGTTATACCCTCCCTTCCGATGCCTATACAGCATCCATTGTCAGTTGGCTGTCAAGACGCCATGACTGGAGGGTCGCGGAAGAAGATATCAACTTCATACCCGGAGTGGTAAAAGGTTTTGCCTTCGCCATCGATGAATTCACTTCTAAGGGAGATAAGATTATTATACAACCGCCTGTATATCATCCCTTCCGACTGGTGACGCAGGCGCTTGAAAGAGAGGTGGTTAATAACCCCCTTATACTTGACGATGGCGGTTATAGGATGGATTTCGACGGGCTCCGGAAGATTGTTTCAGAAAACAGCTGTAAGATGTTTATCCTGTGCAATCCCCATAACCCGGGCGGCAGAGTGTGGACACCCGATGAGCTCTATGAGCTTTCTGAGTTATGTTACAGCAACAATATACTGGTTGTTTCAGACGAGATACATTCCGATATGGCACTACCCGGATATCGTCACACCCCCCCTTCGCCACCGTTTCAGACATGGCTGCAGACAATAGCATCACATTGATGGCACCCAGCAAAACATTCAACATAGCAGGCATAGTAAGCTCCTTCGCTGTAATTACCAACAAGACGATACGCCAGAGATACCTTGCCTATCTCCAACCGCGTGAGCTGCATCAGGGAACTCTGTTTGCCTATACTGCTACCCGTGTAGCATATGATGAGTGCGAGGACTGGCTCGATCAGATGATCAGATATGTGCAGGGTAATGTCAATTTCGTAATCAGTTATTTAAGTGAATTTATTCCACAGATAAAAGTTATAAAGCCGGAAGCTTCATTTTTAGTGTGGCTCGACTGCCGCTCACTGCAGCTACCACAACATGAGCTGGTTAAGCTTTTGTTGACAAAGCACAGCTGGCGCTAAACGACGGATCCATTTTCGGCCCGGGAGGGAGGGTTTTATGCGTCTCAATGTAGGCACATCAAGGAAGGTCCTCGAAAGAGCTCTTAATAATTTAAAAAAAATGCGCTCACGCTATAAATATCAAAAAAACTTACAGTTGTTACCAGATAGTATTTTACAATACTTCGGTATTTTTTTTAAATAGTTCTTATAATTCACTGAATATCAATAGAGTATGACACTCCTTGAGGATCTGA
>JMBV01000170.1_pt1 | contig 24795 bp, 38 predicted proteins | sample 616531 | NCBI WGS metagenome assembly JMBV01 (sample SAMN02727904, study PRJNA239997) | anaerobic digester metagenome | biome: anaerobic digester; isolation source: mesophilic anaerobic digester inoculated with municipal waste water sludge... | place: Germany: Bielefeld University, CeBiTec ...
TTTATCAAGTGAGGCGGCCGCGGCGACGGAGGAGAGTGCCGCACCTTATGAGATCACCCTGCCTGACGGTGTGTATGAAGGTTCGGCAGCCGGTCGCGGCGGTGATTTGGTCCTGGCGGTGACAATCAGCGGCGGCAAGATCACGGATATTGCGGTTGTGCAAAGTGCAGAGACTGAATTTATAGCTAAACCGGCCTTCGAACAAATGCTGCCTGCGCTGGTGGAGGCTCAAGCACCCGTTGATGGGGTCAGCGGGGCAACGATAACAAGTGGGGGGGCGATTTTAGAGGCAGTACTCAGCGCCCTTGATTCAGAGGGGGGGGCAGATAAAAAAATGAAGGTTTTATGGGAAGGTCTGTTCAAGAAGAATCCTGTGTTCGTCCTGATGCTGGGGTTGGTCCCGGCTGTGGCGGTGGCTTCCACTGCCGAACGGGGCTTAACGATGGGGCTTGTTACTGCCGGTGTGTTTATACTGGCGGTCATGGTGGATTATGCTGTATTGGCCCCCCCTTTCCGGAAAACACGCGGCCCATTGCTAAACTTGGCGTCCTGATTCTGTTAACGGTCTTGGCTCACGGGTTGCTTTTGAGTTGGCGGCCGAACCTCGCTGCCCAGCTGGGCATCTATCTGCCCCCCCTGATCATTATCAACAGGATGCTTTTAGAGACACCTGCCGAAAATTTGGTTTTGGCCAAGCGGTGCTGCAGGCGATCGGCCAAAGCCTGGGCTTTATTCTGGCTTTAGTTGTGATCGGTGCCATCCGCGAGTTTTTAGGGTTCGGCGGTATATTCGGGCGCAGCCTGGTTTCGGCGGCGCTGCCCCCCCCTTTGGCGCTGGCGGACAGTGTTCCGGGCGGCATGATTGTCGTTGGCCTCTTGTTGGCCTTGGCAAACAAGTTCATGGGGGGGCGGGGGGGAGGAGAACTACATGATTAATGGGCTTGAGGCATTGGCAAAAACAATAATTACCGGCAACCTCATCTTGGTGCAGGGGTTGGGCTTGTATGCCTGATCCGCCATACGCATGATGTTAAGGAAGCCCTGAGGTCGGGCGGTACAACTTTCGTGGGCATGCTGTTGGGTGGAGCGCTGCTCTGGCTTTTGGGCGGCATTACCTTCGCCTCTTTATCGGCGCAAATCGGGTATTACTTGCTGGTTGGCGCTGTCGCTTCCGTTTTGGCCCATAGTGTGCTGAAACAAGGCGGGTGCCTGCAGGACCGTTTGGCCGACAGCGCTCTGGTTGGGTTGCTCTTACTGCTGGGAGGGGGGGCAGGCGTCAGCGGGCCGGGCAATGTTTCGGCGGCCTTCGCGGGCGGGCTCGGTTACTGTTTCATTTTGGTTATTATGGCCACCCTGCGCCAGCGGCTGGAGTTGGCCCCCATTCCCCGGTCTTTGCGCGGGGGGGTACCCATTCTGCTTATTACCGCGGGTCTGCTGGGGGGGATAGCGCTGCTTGGCTTTAGATTCTAGAAGGGGGGGCCCCTGCTCTGCGGGGGGGCTCTTTTAATGGAAAGAAAATTCAGAAAAGCAGGTATTTAGTAATACTTGTGGAAGTTAGTGCTTGCCCGGGGAGCAAAGGGGCGAAATAAGTGCAAACGAAACAACGGGTTATATTGGTTGTGCTGCTTTTGCTCAGCCTAGTTCAGCAGGGTGTCCGTTGGCGGTTGGGCAGTGGTGGAATCAATGTTTCAATTGCTGAGCCGCGGGTGGCTGCGGCCGCGCAAGCAAAACCGGCAGAAGTGCCCGCGGATGACGCGGAACGACACTGCCCTCTTGTTCATGTAAACACAGCGGGTATGGCCGAATTACAATCACTGCCCGGTATCGGGCCTGTTTTAGCGGAGCGGATCATAATCGCTCGCCGGGAAAAAGTATTTTAGAAATCCGGGATTTGCTCAGAGTTTCGGGAATCGGTGAGAAACGCCTAGCACAAATCGCCGATCTCATCTGTCTTTATATTCCTCGGGATGCGGAAGCAGAGTAATTTTTGGACTCTGCTTCCCCCCTGCTTGTCCTGGGCATCCTGCTGGGAAACGAGAAAGGGGTTTCCCTTTTATTGCTGGGATCGTTCGTGGCGCTGGCTTCGTTGTGGTTAATCGCCACTTATCGAAGCCGGCCCCCGGCAAAACGGGTTGTTTTGGGCCGTTATCGTTTTGGGAACATTGTTATTGGGCCAAATAGCTGCTGTGCCTTGGGCGGCGGGGGGGTTGAAGAGACAGGCAGTTTTCCGGGGGGGTGGTTCGCTCGGTTGCTAGGCTTAGTTTTGATACGCGCACCATCGTTCGTTTGGATTCTTCGCGGATCGAGGTGGCGGTCCACCTACCTGCACATGCAGAAGTGGCTGCGGGTGACCGGATTACTTTCGCGGGTGCGGTTGTTAAGCCTCCAACGGCGGCCAATCCCGGTGCCTTTTGTTATCGCAGTTATTTGAAACGCCTGGGCGTTTGCGGGCTTTGCTATCCGGAAAAATTTGCCCTGCAGCCCGGTGGCGGAATCGGTTTATTGGGCGCGATACGCAATAAAATGAGATCCAATCTCACAAGTCAGCTGCGTGCTCCCGGCCTAGCCCTGGCCTTGGTATTAGGAGAGCGGGACGGCTTAGGCGCAGAGCAGCAGGAACGGTGGAGGCAGTTGGGAATTTCTCATCTGCTGGCCATTTCCGGTATGCATGTGGCTTTTCGCCCTCGGGTTAGGGTTCGTTGTGCACAGGCTGCCCCTGCCCGGCTTGGTCAAATTATGCCTGATCCAGTTGATTATGCTGGGCTATGTTCTGGTTGCGGGCAGCAGCGTCAGCGCCTGGCGGGCTTTTTTTGTTCTCTTTGTTGGGCGGTGCGGCCGCCTATCGAAAATTACACCTGGATGGCCTCCATATATGGGCTGTGATAGCTTGGGTCCTGCTTCTAATTCGGCCCGGTTATCTATTTGAGCCCAGTTTCGTTCTATCCTTCGCGGCTGCGGGGGGGAATTTTGCTTTGGGGGGGTTCAACTTTGACAGTGAAGACACGATCTAGGGCGTTAAACTATCTGGTCAATTCCCTACTTATTTCTGTGGCGGCCCAAATCAGCCTGCTCCCTTTTTGCTGGGTTATTTCGGAGAAATCGCCCTATTGGGGCCCGTGGCGACACTGCTCTTCTTACCATTGACAGCGCTCCTTTTACTGAGTGCACTAGGTACTGCCTGCGGCTTAGGCCCCCCCTTGGTTTGGCGAAGTTGGCCGATCTGAGCATCGGGCTTATGGGGGCTTGGGAAAATCTACTTCTTCCCTATGCCGTGCAGTGGTCACCCACGGCCGCGAGCTTAATGGAACCGGGATTGTGGTGGTTACTATTTGCCTACGGGGGGCTGGCGCTTAAGGCGCCCCCCCACAGTGATTAGGCCCGGGCGTACTTATCTGCACCTGGCCTTACTGGGTGCGGCCGTGCTTTTTATAACGACGCTGCCGCCCGTTGTGCGCCGTCCTTTGGAAGTTACCGCGATTAATGTGGGGGGGCAAGGCGACTGTTATTACATAAAAACGCCTAGCGGACGCCACCTGCTCATTGATGGGGGGGCGGTGATTCATTATACTGGCAGCAGCGGGACGCAATGTGGGTGAAGAGCGAGTTGTGCCGTTTTGCGCTACCGCAAGGTACCGCGCCTTGATTACGTGATCCTCTCTCACCCCCCCACGAAGATCATTTATTTGGTCTCTTGGCTGTGTTGGAGCATTTCGAGGTGGGTATGGTCATCGACAATGGCCATCCGCTGTCAACTTTGAATTATGAGCGTTATCTGGAGTTGATTGCTGACAAGAGCATCGCCTACCACCAAGCCCGGGCAGGTGATTGCCTGCCGCTCGGCGATGGTATTACCCTTAAAGTGCTGTATCCGGAACGGGTACGGACCAATCTCACCTCCGCATACAACAATAATTCGCTACTGCTTAAATTGGAATATGGCGGACAGAACTTGCTCTTTACCGGGGATTTGGAGAATGCGGTGCTGTACGATTTGGCCCACACCGGCCCGGGGCTGACCGCCCAGTGGCTTAAAGTCCCCCCCATCACGGCAGTAGGGGAAGCCTCTTACCCGCTTTTTACGATGCTGTTAACCCCCCCACTTGGGCCGTTATTTCCACCGGCCCCAATTCCTTTGGCCATCCCCATCAGGAGGTGCTGGATTTCTTGACCGGCAGAAAAATTGATTGGCGCACTACCGCGGATGGCGCGGTGACTTTTTTTGGTTTGGTGGGGGGGGCTGTTCGGCAGGTTTATTAGGGGGGGTGGGCCCTGAATAGATCCGCCAAGGAGTGATAGCTGTGCAGGCGATGTTGGGAAGAATTAAAACAGAACCGCTGCCAAAGGCAATTTTGGTACATGGGCCCGAGACAGCCCTGCAGGATCAAATTTTTCGTGCATTGAAAGAACGGATCGCCGGCGGGCCGATGGCCGAATGGAATTGGTCCGTGCTGCAGGGCGGCAAAGAGTTCGAGCCCGACTCCCTATTGATAGAATTAGGTACCGTGCCGTGGGGGGGCGGGGGGGGACGAAAGTGGTGGTACTGCAGCAGGCCGATCTGGTGCCCGCCGCGGTTATGGACACTATTGCCACTTGGCTGCAGGAGCATTCCCGGGCCAATTGTTTGGCAATTTTTTTTGGCGAGTTTGGATAATCGGCTTAAATATGTGCGTAAATTGCGCGAGTTTGCCTGGATCATAGAATGCGAGCGCCTGCAGGGCGAGAAACTAATCCGCTATCTACTGGATTATTGCGCCCTACAGGGCAAAAAAATGCGTCGTTCAGCTGCGAAACCTTTTCTGGAACGGGTGGGTACCGATCTTATGTTTGTGCAGAATGAATTAGACAAACTGATCGCCTGGAGTGGGGGGGATAGGCGGGAAATAACGGAGCAGGATGTGCAAGCGGCTACTTCATTGGCGCCGGGCCGGATCCTTAATGAAACGGTGTTTAAACTCGTGGATTTCATGGCAGAAAAGAAACGGGACGAAGCCTTAGTGTGCTGGGGGGGCTACTGCTGAGGGCGGGTGAAGCACCACTGCGCATCTTACCTTTGATTGAGCGGCAGCTGCGCCTGCTTTTGGCCGCCAAACAAGTAAGGCCAGGCCGGAGGAAACTGCGCGGCGGATGGGTGAGTCCAGCGTTTTCCCTTTGAGAAACAGATGCGCAACACGGACAAATTTACGCTAGACGAATTATTTTTCGGTTTTAAAGCAGTCGTCAAAGCGGATCAAGAAATGAAACTGGGTGTGCCGGGGGGGAACAAGTCTTGACCGATCTAATCATCAAGCTAACCTAAAAAAAGAACAAAAAAAACGCCCCCCCAACCAGCGGGAGGGCGTTATTTTTTTTACGCTAATTTGGCTAAATCTTTCGTTAAACGGGACTTTTTCCGGGCTGCGGCGTTCTTGTGGATGATGCCTCTAGCAGCCGCTTTGTCTAAGGCCCTGACCGCCTTACCAAGGAGGGCGGGAGCATTTGCCGGATCGTGTTCCAGGGCGGCCTCAAATCTTCTGATTGTTGTCCGCAAACTGGATTTAGCCGCTATGTTGCGAGCGCGCTTGCTGCGATTTACCCGAATTCTCTTTTCCGCGGATCTACTCGTTGCCAACGGGGTTCACCTCCTCAGGCAGATTTACTCTGTAATTATATCACTAGAAACGTACGAGTTCAAGGGGGGGTTGTGCGGGCCGATAGGCGGGCCGCTGCATAACTCGAATTATTTGGGTTAATCTAAATGTGATTGGAGGAGAGTGCATGTTAAAAGAAGACCGTTTAGATCCGCTTTATGAAAAATATAATGTTCGCACCGATCTGGCCTTAGAATCACATCAAACAGTAGTTGAGCGGGAAGGTCCGCCCGAACTTCCGGGTGTACAGGTCCACACCGAAGAACATGAAGGTGTGATCGTAACCCGCATTACTGTGGAAAATGATCTGGGTGCTCAAATGATGGGTAAGGCACCGGGCAATTATAGTACGCTAGAATCATCCGCTCTACGTGAACATAACCGCGATGTACACGAGACGATTGCGGAACTTGTGGCCAAAGAACTGGATTGGTTTTTTTTGCCGAAGCGGGTCTCGGGCCTGAGGATGGCGTCTTAGTTGTGGGGCTCGGCAATTGGAATGCCACACCGGATGCCCTAGGTCCTCGTGTGGTGGAGAACCTTATGGTTACGCGTCATCTATTGGAGATGACCCTCCCGAATTGAGGCAGGGACTTCGCCCCCCCATTTCCGCAATTTCGCCCGGGGTATTAGGCTTAACGGGCATAGAAACCGGCGAGATCATCATGGGTGTGGTAGATCGCATCGGGGCCGGAGCGGTTGTCTGCATAGATGCCCTCGCTAGCCGCAGTGTTGATAGGCTGTGCAGTACTATTCAGATTTCCGATACGGGTATCAATCCGGGGTCGGGCGTTGGCAACCGCCGCCTAGCTATTAATCGGGAAAGCCTGGGTATTCCCGTTATTGCCATCGGCATTCCCACCGTTGTCCATGCGGTGACCATCGTGTCCGACGCCATGGATTTATTGGATCAAGGCCACTTGCAGCCACCCGAAGGGGGGGAAGAACCGCCCCGGCGGGTGCAGTTTAATGTTGACCCGAAATGCTTCTAGGCCAGGGCCAGCCACCTAAGGCGCCGACCCACGCACCGGTGGATAAACGCCGCCTCATTACCGGGCTGCTTGAACCCTATCTGGGCAGCATGATTGTAACACCTAAAGAGATTGATGTTTTAATCGAAGAAGTGAGCGATGTCATTGCCGGTGCACTGAATACCTCGTTTCACGAAGGCGTCAGCTATGATGAAGTTTTAAGTACTTAAGTTAACGTTACTTGGAGCGCTCAATTGGATCCGTAATCAATACATGGCCGCCGATTGACTCCACAGGTTCCCCCTCCACCAAAACTGCACCCGGTCTACTTCGGGAAACTCAGTGAGGGTATTTACGACCGCCTGGATCAGGAAAGATTCGATTAAGGCGCCGCCGTTAAAATCACGAATTATCTCGCCGCTGAAGTTTACTGTGGCTAAACCTCGGTAAATGCTCAACCCGAGCAGCCGGGTGGTGGGGGGAACAGATGGTTCAAGGCCCTCGTGGCTTAACGGGCCATCAAGCAGTGCCTGCAGCGCAGTTGTGGGGGGGCTTGCGGGCGCGGTGATGGCACGGTTAACCGGTACTAGGTAAAAATCGGTGGGGGGGTTGATTTAATCAAAAAAATTACAGCGTGTTCCTGTTCCAAAGGGGGGGATTGTTCCAGTTCTTGGACCTGACCCTTTAGGGCAAGCTGTTCCTTTTCTACTACCCCTATCCTCCGTTGCAGCGCAATAAATTGATAACCTGCCACGGCCACCAAAATAACTACCGCGATTAGGGCGGCAATCCTTACGGCACGCATGTGATCATCCCTTTCTCAAAGCTGGCCTAGGCCCAGTCTATCATATTTTCCCTGTCCCGGAAATATAGTTGGGAAGAGGAAGAGGTGGTGATATGCGCTTTAGGCTGCGCAGAATTTCAGCTAAAATTCGCCGCCGTAGTTATCGTTGGCGACCGGCTGCCGAAATTGTACCCCCCCTGGTAATGCTAGCGTTTATTTTTTTTATTTTAGTTTTCAGCGGTTACCGGCTCCTCACCACCGATGCCGCTTTTGATCATTCGCTGGCCAGATCGCTATTGCGGTTGGGTATGCCGAATTTAGCCGAATCGGAGCCGGGTGCGGCGGATCCCTTTGATCTGCGTTCCTTCGTTTATTTTTTTTGACAGATTATGATCTGTATGATCCCCCCTCAGTATTCTCAAGGCGGTGCTGCCTTTCGTGCAGCACGGCCCTGAACAGCTGAGAGTATGGGAAGAGCGTCCCTTTGTCTTTATTCAGGAGCTGTCCTTTGCACCGGATCCCGTTCGCCCCCCCTCTGTCCCCCCCGGCCCAAGAGCGCGTATCGCCCGCCGCGGCGGCACAGGTTTTAATTTATCATACCCATACTTCCGAGATGTATCTAGGCCACTCCATCCCGCATCCCAGTCCTCTCGGGCCCATTATCAATTTCGCAATTCGGCTGATCCTACCGTTACGGGTGTGATGGCGGCAGGCAGGCATCTTGTCAACGCCCTGAACAGCCTAGGAATAGGTACAATGCATGAGACAACGATCCACACTCTGCCCAATATCAACCACAGCTACGGTAATTCTGAGAAAACAGTGCGGGAAATACTCAGCCGCCACAAGGATCTGAAAATGGTGATCGACCTGCATCGGGATGCGGGGGGGTACCGGGGGGGCCGTCTTTAATGATTGATGGCCGCAGCGTTGCCAAGCTGTGCCTGGTGGTTGGGACGGCCGAATCAGTGCCCTTGTCCCACCCCCCCAACTTTCAGGAAAATCTCGCCTTTGCTCACAAAATTAAAGCGGTCTGCGATGAAATGTATCCCGGTTTAATGCGCGCGGTGCAGGTGCAAAAACAAGCGCGCTACAACCAACACCTGCATCCTCACAGCGTAATCGTGGAATTAGGCTCGGTTGAAAACACACTGGAAGAAGCCCTCCTGGCTGCGGAACTATTAGCCAAGGTTCTTGTTAGAGTCCTGTAACAGGAATTACCCTCTCTAAGGCGAATCTTTCATGTTGTTGCCGGGAAGGGGAGAGAACGATGGAACAAACGCAAAGCAAACGGCAGGTGGCTAAGGCGGCCGGCATTGTTATGTCAGCTATTTTGATCAGCAGAATTCTTGGTTTTGTAAGAGAACGGGCAGTTGCGGAGGTTTTGGCCGTACCGGGACAACAGATGTCTTCTTCGCCGCCTTTGCCCTGCCCGATCTAATGTATCAGCTTCTGGTGGGAGGGGCATTGAGTTCCGCTTTTATTCCCGTTTTCACCCAATACCTTGCCAAAGACGAAGAAAAAGAGGCTTGGTATGTGGCAAGCATTTTTTTTAAACATAACTATTTTAGCTTTGTTGGCTGTGATGGTTTTCGGTGTGATCTTCACACCCGTTTTGGCCCCCCCCTGGTGGGGGTGGGCTTTAGTGGTGATCAGCGCACACTCTTGGTTCTGCTGATGAGGGTAACCTTTCCCGCTGTTTTTTTTACTGCCCTCTCCGGGCTAGCCATGGGTGTTTTAAATTCTTACCAGAGTTTTACTAAGCCGGCTCTGGGCCCCATACTTTACAATCTAGGCCAAATTCTCGGCGCTTACTTGCTCGGGCCTACTCTGGGCATTATGGGTATGGCGGTGGGTACGATTGTAGGTGCGGTGGCCAATTTTTCCATCCAGTTTCCCGAAGTTCTGCGCCGGGGGGGCCGGGTCCATTACCGCACAATTCTCGATTTTAAACATCCCGGAATCCGCCGCATGGGTAAGTTGATGCTGCCCGCGGTAATTGGGTTATCCATCGCCCAAATTAATATTATTGTGGGCCAAAACCTCGCTTCTACACTGGAAACCGGTTCCATTGTCGCACTGCGTTTGGCTAACAGATTAATAAATTTCCCCCCCTGGGTATTTTCGCCATGGGCATCTCCACCGCCATTTTCCCCCCCACATTGTCACGCTTGATTGCACAAGGCCGAGCGGAAGAATTCAAAAGCACTCTTTTGTTTGGGCTGCGCGTGATCGCGTTTATAACTATTCCCTCCGCAGTGGGCATGGCAGTTTTGCGCGTACCTATTGTGCGACTGCTGTTCGAGTCCGGTGAATTTACCGCGCCCGACACTCTGGCCACCGCCCACGCCCTGCTGTTTTATGTGCCCGGGCTGTTTGCCCAGGCTGCGATTCAAGTTACCACCCGCGGCTACTATTCGCTGCAGGACACCGTTACCCCCCCGGTAAAAATAGGCTTCGCAAGCGTTGTTTTAAATTTTTGCTCAGTGTGGGCTTGCTGCGCTGGACCGGACTTGGGGGGGCGGGGGGGGCTTGCATTGGCCTTTTCTCTCAGTTCGCTCTTTAACATGGTACTTGCCCTAGGCATTTTAAGTAAGAAACTGAAGGGGTTGGGCGGTGCCCAATTAGGGACTACTTTACTTAAATCGGGTTTGGCATCGCTTGTGATGGGGGGGGTACCACCTCTTGGGCGGCCAAAGTGTTAGGTGTACCGTTCAACTTGAGCAGCAAACTGGGCCAACTGGGACAGACATTTGGCGCGATTGGCCTGGGAATCGCGGTCTATCTTGTGCTCAGCTTTGTTCTGAAATGGATGAAACTTATTTTGTCCTGGATTTGATCCGTCGCAGAATAAAAGGTAAAGCCCGGGCCTCCGGAGGGGATGGGGGGGCTAGCCTTGTTTTGAAATAAATTCTTTCTATGATATAATAAAGCCGCATAATCACTCTATAAAGGAATTGGTAAAAGTATGTCCCAGAAGAACATTCGCAACTTTTGCATTATCGCCCATATAGATCATGGGAAATCAACGCTGGCCGATCGGATCTTAGAACACACCGGGGGGGCCCTCAGTGCCAGGGAAATGGCCGATCAAGTCCTGGATTCGATGGATCTGGAACGAGAACGGGGGGGAATTACCATTAAACTTCAGGCTGTGCGGTTAACTTATCAGGCGGAAGGCGGCGAAGAGTACGTTCTGAATCTGATTGATACGCCGGGGGGGCATGTTGATTTTTCTTATGAGGTGTCCCGCAGCTTAGCGGCTTGTGAGGGCGCCCTTTTGGTGATCGATGCTTCGCAGGGCATTGAAGCCCAGACGTTAGCCAATTTATATTTGGCCATGGATCATGATCTGGAGATTATTCCGGTTATTAACAAGATTGATCTGCCTAATGCCGATCCCGAAAGGGTGAAGCGGGAGTTGGAAGATACAATCGGGTTTTCCGGCGATGACGCTATTTTAGTTAGTGCCCGAACCGGTGAGGGCATCCACGAGATTTTGGAGGCGGTTGTGAAGAGAATTCCGGCCCCCCCGTCCGGTGATCCCGCCGCGCCGACGCGGGCTATGATCTTTGATTCGCACTACGACCAATACAGAGGCGCGGTGGCTTATGCACGCCTAGTGGATGGCATGATTCGAGTGGGTGATATCATCCGTATGATGAGTACCGGGCGCGAATTTGAGGTGACTGAACTGGGCGTGTTTCGCCCCGCTTTGGTTGGCGTAAAATCGTTGGGTCCGGGTGATGTGGGCTGTATCATGGCCAGTATGAAAGATGTGCGGGATACTAGAGTGGGCGATACCATTACAACGGCCAAACGCCCGGCGAAAGAACCCTTGGAAGGTTACCGCCCGGCTAAGCCCATGGTCTTTTGTGGCTTGTATCCGGTAATTAACGAGGAATATTTGGATCTGCGGGATGCCCTGCAAAAGCTGCAGTTAAACGACGCCGCGCTTACCTATGAGGCCGAATCTTCTGTCGCTTTGGGTTTCGGTTATCGCTGCGGTTTTTTTGGGCCTTCTTCATTTGGAAATTGTGCAGGAACGGTTGGAACGGGAATTTGATCTGGATTTAATTACAACCGCACCCAGTGTGGTATATCAGATTGTGCAGAAAGACGGCAGTATCAAAGAAGTGGATAATCCCGCCGCACTGCCTGACCCAACCAAAATAGAATATATTAAGGAACCCTATGTCAAAGCCAGCATCATGGTTCCCGATGATTTTGTGGGGGGGGCGGTCATGGATTTATGCCAGGATCGCCGGGGGGGATTTTCACCAATATGGAATATGTTACGCCCGAACGGGCCCATTTGGAGTACGAACTGCCCTTGGCCGAAATTCTCATGGATTTCTTCGATCGCTTGAAATCGCGTACGAAGGGTTACGCATCGCTAGATTATGAATTTATCGGTTATCGGCAGGCGGACGTTGTCAAGCTGGATATTCTGCTTAACGGCAATCCGGTGGACGCCCTCTCTTGTATTATTCACAACGAAAAGGCGCAGGCCAGGGGCCGCGGCCTTGTGGAAAGGTTGAGGGAGGTCATTCCCAGGCAGCAATTTGAGGTGCCGATTCAGGCGGCAATCGGCAACAAGATCATTGCCCGGGAGACGGTACGGGCTCTGCGCAAGGATGTGCTGGCCAAGTGCTACGGCGGTGACATAAGCCGTAAACGCAAACTGCTAGAAAGACAGAAAGAAGGCAAGAAACGCATGAAGAGCCTGGGTAACGTGGAAGTACCCCAGGAGCTTTTATGGCCATTCTAAAGGTAGAATAGGGGGGGGTTTGGCCGTGGGCGTTTACATTCACATCCCCCCCTTTTGTGAGCAGAAATGTCATTATTGTGATTTTCATTCGATAGCTGTAGGGGGGGCCGGGATGATTTTCTTGCGGCCGCTGACAGCTATCTTTCTTTGTTGCGCAAAGAGGCCCGGCTTTACAAGGAGCAAGTCGCGGATCACACTCTGAGTACAATTTTATCGGTGGCGGCACACCAACGGTACTACCCCCTGAGAAATTGGGCGAATTCATCATCTATATTAGGGAAGAGCTGCCCGTCTCGCCACGGGCGGAAATCACGGTGGAGGCCAACCCCAATTCGCTGTCGCTTTAGGTATGAAAACGCTGCGTCAAGCCGGCGTGAACCGAATCAGCTAGGTGCACAGGCCTTTCAGGATCCGCTCCTACAGGTGCTCGGGCGCCTGCATACTGCTGATCAAATTGGGGGGGCAGGCGTGGGGGGGCTCATTAGGCAGGCGGGCATTGATAATATCAATCTTGATTTAATGTTTGGCCTACCCGGCCAAACGAGGGAGCAATGGGGGGGCAAGTCTAGAAGAGGCAATTGCACTACATCCCACACACCTTTCCTGCTACAGCCTGATTGTGGAAGGGGGGGTACGCCCTTCGCGGCTTGGGAAAGCGCCGGTTTAATTGATCTTCCAAGCGATGATCTGCAGGCTGATATGTATCAGATGGCGATTAAATGCCTCACCGCGGCCGGTTTTGAGCACTACGAAATTTCAAATTTTGCCCGGCCGGGGGGGTGTGAATCGCGCCATAATCTGCATTATTGGCTGAATAGGTCCTTTCTTGCTTGGGAAGCGGCGCCACGGGTTATTTGGGAAGTGTGCGCTATACGAATGTCGCGGATGTTGCGGCCTACTGCCGGCACTTGGCAGAAGGTGAACTACCGATTGAGCGGCAAGAGTATGTTTCGCCCGAACAGGAGATGGACGAGACTATGATGGTGGGGGGGATGCGCCTTTTGGCGGGTGTCAGTGAATCTGATTTTTGGAAAAGATATGGCATGAGTTTTTTTTGACATCTATCGTCTGCAGATTTCCGATTTAATTGCTAGGGGGGGTTTAGTCAACTATGCGAACGGGCATTTGCACGTTACGGAACAGGGTCTTTTCTTGGAAAACCTCGTTTCAGGCGCTTTCTTGCGCTAGGTTCTCACCCCTTGACAAACACAGGATGAAGTGATATTTTATGGGTAAACAACGTTAGCACTCGCTCCGCTTGAGTGCTAAAGAGAGGGGGGGTGGCTGACTATGTTGGGTGAGAGAAAAAGAATGGTACTGCGGGCAATAATTGATAATTATATCGAAACGGCCGAACCAGTGGGATCCCGGACAATTGCGCGCAAGCATGATCTCGGTGTCTCTTCTGCCACGATTCGCAACGAAATGGCAGATCTGGAGGAAACGGGCTATCTGCATCAACCCCCCCACGTATCAGCCGGTCGCATACCCTCCGATAAAGGTTACCGTTTTTATGTGGATGCCCTTGTACAACCACATTCGTTTTCTTTAACGGAGCACTTGAAAATACGTGAGGAATTTACCAAAACCAAAACCGGCCTGGAACGGGCAATCAACGAAGCGGCTCGGCTCTTGGCTTTTTGACGGATTCCATTTCTCTGGTAGTGGCCCCGGGCACTGATCAATTAGTGCTGAAGCATTTACAGCTGGCTTGGATTGAAGGTTCCGGTATTTTACTTACAGTAGTTTTGCATCCCGGTGTCGTTAAAATCGGCTGATACGTACCGAGCAGCAGTACACACCGGGGGGGAGATTAACGAGCTTTCATCCGTTTTGAACCAAAATTAAAAGGTGTCACTTACCGCGAGCTGAGCTCGACCATCTTTAGTGAAATTGCCCGTGACTTTGGCGAAATAGGCAGGGTTTTGGTGGAACTGCTTCTGCAGGGCCTGGTTGAAGAAAAGGCGAACAGGTCTATGCTTCGGGGACAGTGAACATTTTAAATCAGCCTGAGTTTCGCGATGTGGAGCGAGCTATCGCTTTGCTGGAGATTTTGGAAGAGAAAGAACGGGTTTTAAGCTTGCTCAGCACGGCCGCCGGTTCAAGCGGTGTACAGGTGGTCATCGGCCATGAGAACATGCTGGCGTCTTTACAGGATTGCAGCCTGGTGACGTGTACCTATTATGTGGGCAGCGATGTCGTTGGCACTCTGGGAGTAATCGGGCCGACCCGTATGGATTATGCCAGAATAATGGCCGCGGTGGCGCTGGTCTCTAGTTCGCTAAGCACGTTTTTGACGGAGCAGAGCTAGGCGGCCCCACGGCCCATTGTTATCAAGGCGAACCCTTGCGCCAGCAGGGGTCATTTTTCTGAGGGGGTTACTTACGTGTCGGAAAAGAACAATTCGGAATTAACGGCGGACGAAGTTAAGAACACTGACGAAGTTAAAAACACTGACGAAGTTAAAAACACTGATGTAGAACAGGAAACAGAGACTGTCGATTGGGAAGAGTTAGAAAAGGAAAACGCCCTGCTCAGGCAGCAGCTGTTGCGTTTGAAGGCGGATTTTGAAAACTTTCGCCGCCGCAGCAGATCCCAACTGGAGAATATCGTGTTGGAGGCCAATGAAGGCTGGTAGGCGATTTACTGCCTGTTTTAGATAACTTCGAACGGGCATTTGATTCCCATGCGCCGGAAGATGGTGCGCAGGACTCGTTTCTTGCGGGAATGCGCATGGTTTACGATGGTCTTTTGGACACTTTAACCCGACACGGTTTAGAAATGATTCCTGCGGAGGGTCAGTCCTTTGATCCTTGCTATCACGATGCCATTTCCATGCAGGGGGGGACGGCTCAGATTCTTTGCAGGTAATCAAAGAGGTCCAGACAGGGTATTTATTGAATGGAAAAGTATTGCGGCATGCTAAAGTTTTGGTAGGTCAGAACGAGGAGGAAGGAAAATGTCAAAAGTAATCGGTATTGATTTAGGCACCACTAACTCAGTAGTAGCGGTCATGGAGGGCGGAGAGCCCATTATTATACCTAATGCGGAAGGCTCCCGCACCACCCCCCCTTCTGTTGTTGCGTTTACCAAAGATGGTGATCGCGTTGTGGGCCAGATGGCCAAACGGCAGGCGGTAACTAATCCGGAACGTACGGTTATGTCCGTTAAACGTCGAATGGGCACTGATTTTAGAGTGACCATTGATGGCAAAGAACTCACTCCGCAGGAAGTTTCGGCCATGGTTTTACGCAAGCTCAAAGAAGAGGCCGAGGCATATCTGGGTGAAACGGTGAGCAAGGCAGTGATTACCGTTCCCGCTTATTTCACTGATGCCCAAAGGCAGGCCACAAAGGATGCGGGTACCATTGCCGGGTTAGAGGTTTTACGGATTATCAACGAGCCTACTGCCGCGGCGGTGGCGTATGGGCTTGATAAAGAGCACGAACAAACCGTTTTGGTCTTCGACCTGGGTGGGGGGGGACTTTTGATGTTTCCATCCTGGAAATGGACGAGGGCTATGTGGGCGTCATGGCCACCAGCGGCAACAACCGCCTAGGTGGGGATGACTTCGATGAAAGAATTACGAATTATTTAGTCGCCGAGTTCAAAAAAAGAAACGGGCATCGATTTGAAAAAGGACAAAATGGCGATGCAGCGCCTGAAGGAAGCGGCCGAAAAGGCCAAGATCGAACTGTCGGGTATCGCCCAGACTAACATCAACCTGCCTTTCATCAGTGCCTCATCCGGCGGTCCGGCCCACCTGGATATTGATCTGACAAGGGCTAAATTTAACGAACTCACGGCCGATTTGGTAGAAAGGACATTGGCACCCATACGCCAGTCGCTCCAGGATGCCAAACTGCAGCCGGCAGACATTGATCGGGTACTCTTGGTGGGTGGTTCCACCCGGATTCCCGCGGTGCAGGAGGCTATCGAAAAATTGATGGGCAAGGAGGCCTATAAAGGCATCAACCGGACGAGTGTGTGGCGTTAGGCGCCGCGGTGCAAGCGGGTGTCTTAGGCGGAGAATTTGATGCGGGCAAAGGCCTGGTATTAGTGGATGTGACTCCGCTTTCTCTGGGGGGGATAGAGACGCTGGGCGGCGTAATGACCACTCTAATTAAACGCAATACGAGCATTCCCTGTAAAGAAACGCAGGTATTTACCACTGCCGCGGATAATCAGCCCGCGGTCGATATCCATGTGCTGCAGGGAGAACGGCCCATGGCCGCGGATAATGTAACGCTGGGGGGCGTTTTCAGCTGACCGGCATACCGCCGGCACCCCCCCGCGGTGTGCCGCAAATTGAGGTAACCTTTGATATAGATCGCAACGGGATTGTCAATGTCACGGCTAAAGATTTGGGTACCGGCCGGGAACAGAAGATTACCGTTACTTCTTCCACGGGGGGGTTAACGGAGTCCGATATTGATAAACTGGTGGAAGAGGCGGAAAAACATGCGGAAGAAGATAAGGCCAAACGGGAAGCAATTGAGCTGCGCAATCAAGCGGATAACTCATTGTGGGCCGTGGATCGCACCCTGGACGAATTGGGCGACAAGGTGACTGCAGACCAGAAGGCCAAGGTGGAAAAGGCCAAAGAAGAGCTCAAGGCCGCGGTGGAAAAAGATGATTTAGAGAAGATTAAGGCCAAAATGAAGGCCCTAGACGAAGTGCTGCATAAAATCTCCACAGACCTCTATCAGCAGGCTCAACAGGCATCTGCTCAGGCGGGGGGGCGCAAGCCGGGGGGGACGGAGGTCCCACGGAAGATGAAGATATAGTGGATGCTGACTTCACGGAGGAATCCTAGGTCAGCTTAATAAGGCGGTGTAATGCTTGGCCAAGCGAGACTATTATGATGTGTTGGGCGTATCTCGGAATGCGTCCGAGGATGATATTAAAAAGGCATATCGGGGGGGTTTAGCGCGCGAGCTGCACCCCGATGTCAATCAGGCGCCTGATGCGGAGGAAAAATTCAAAGAGATCAACGAAGCGTACGCTGTGCTGGGTGATGCGGAACGCCGGACGCAGTATGATCAGTTCGGCCATGCCGCTTTTGATCAGGCGGGGGGCCCGGGGGGGGATTCGGCGATTTCGGTGACTTTGGCGGTTTCGGCGGGTTTGGGGGGGATCTGGGCGACATTTTTGAAGGGCTCTTTGGTGCTGGCTTTGGCGGCCGTCAGAGTATGCGTCCCCAAAAGGTGCCGATATCCGTTATGATCTGACAATTGAGTTTGAAGAAGCGGCCTTTGGCATGGAAACCGATCTGTCCATTCCCCGTACAGAGACGTGCGATCACTGCCACGGCAACCGCGCCGAACCGGGAACGCCCATTACGACCTGCCCCCCCGACTGCAACGGTACCGGGCAGGTGCGCATAGTACAGCAGACGCCCCTAGGCAGGATGGCCAGCACACGTACGTGCAGTCGCTGCCAGGGGGGGAGGGCAAGACCTTTGAAACACCCTGCAGTGTCTGCCAAGGCGCAGGAACGGTGCGGCGAGTGCGGCAGATTAACGTTAAGATCCCGGCCGGCATAGATGATGGGCAGATTCTACGCATTCCCGGACGGGGAGAGGCGGGCCACCGAGGCGGCCCACCCGGTGATCTCCTCATCGGGGTACGGGTGCGGCCTCACGAATTTTTCCGGCGTGACGGACGAAATATTCGCTGTGAGGTACCCGTCTCCTTCGTTCAGGCTGCCTTGGGTGATGAGATTCAGGTTCAAACGCTGGAAGGCAAGGTTAAAATACGCATCCCGGAAGGTACGCAGTCGGGTAGGATTTTAAGATTGCGCAATAAGGGAATCCAAGATGTGCGGGGCAGCGGCAAGGGTGATCAGCTCGTGGAAATCAGGGTTGTGACACCCCCCCAAAAACTTACCGCTCAGCAAAAAGAATTGCTGCGGGATTTTGCCAAGTCCGGGGGGGCGGAACTCCCGGAGGAAAACAAGAGTTTTTTTCGAGCGGGTCAAGGACGCATGGAGATAACGGGCGAGGGGGGGGCTGCTCCGGCAGGGGGGGCGGCCTTTCATTGTTTACAGAAAGGGGGGGCTTAGTTATGGGCCATCGCTGGCAGGAAGTGAGGATTACCCTGAACAGGGCCGCTTTAGAAGGAGCCAACGCCGTGCTGGACCGCTGGGGGGGATTACCAATTATGCGGTGGAAGATACGGCCCTTTTTGACAGGGCCCGGGAGTTGGGTTGGGGGGGTGATTATGTACCGGAACAAGAGGTTTCGGCTCAGGTGGCCGTAATCTGCTATTTTACAGAAGAACTGAGCGCCGATAAACTCGAGAAACTTAAGGCGGAACTCTTCGGTTTAGCCGATTTTGGTTTTGACCCGGGGGGGCCGGTTGAAATCTCCGCCGCTTATGTGGATGAAGAGGATTGGGCCCAGGCTTGGAAAGAACACTATCATCCGTTTCGAATCGGGCAGGTGGCAGTACAACCCTCCTGGGTTCCAGAGGAAAACAGAAGAGCGAGAAAGTGGTTGTCCGCCTGGATCCGGGTATGGCTTTCGGCAGCGGCACCCATCCTACCACTGCGCTTTGCATCGAGATTTGCAGCAGCTCAATCTGGAAAAACGGTTAGTATGGGATGTGGGGACCGGTTCGGGCATTTTGGCAGTGGTTGCGGCCAAATTGGGTGCTAAGGTGCAGGCAGTTGATCTTGATCCTGTGGCTGTACGGGTGGCGGCGGAAATCGCGATTTAAACGGATTGGATTTCCCCCCCGTTTTTCTGGGCTCTCTCCGGGATCTAACGGGCCGGCCCGCCATTATTGTGGCCAATATCGTGGCAGATGTGATTCTGGATATGCTGCCCCCCCGCGTTCATGCGCTTTTAGCTCCCGGAGGTTTTTTTTCATTGCTTCCGGTGTTATCGAAACACGTGATACAGAAATTATACAACAAGCCAAAAAGGCTAATTTAAGGCTGCTCCGTCGTTTTCAGCGGGGGGGCGAGTGGGTTGCCTATTTGCTGCAGAGGGGGGGTGAAGAAACTGGCTAGATTTTTTTTCTCAAACCTGATCAACCGCAGCAGGCCCGGGTGCAGATTGATGGCAGCGATGCTCACCATATCACCAGGGTTTTGCGGCTGCAACCGGGTGATGAGATTGAATGCATCGCCGTAAACGGGCTGGTGCACCTGGTGGAAATCAGTGAGGTTGGGGCAACGGTCCGGGGGGGTACCGTGAAAAAGACTGTGGCCGCCGCCGGCGAATCGCCTCTGCCTATCGCTCTTTTCAGGGTTTAGCCAAAGGAGATAAAATGGACTGGGTTGTCCAAAAAGCGGTGGAGCTCGGTGTGGCCGAGATCATCCCTTTTATTTCTCGTTTCACCGTAGTTAGGCTCAATGCCAAACAGGAGCAAGCTCGCGGGCAGCGATGGGAGCGCATCGCCCAGGAGGCGGCGAAACAGTGCGGCCGCACCAAGCTGCCCGATATTAGGCCCATTCATAACTGGGAACAGCTCGTAAGTGCAGTGGAAGAACGCGTGGGTCGGCGTGAATTGGTTCTGCTCGCTTATGAGGGTGAAGCAAATAAAGGAGTGGGGGGGCATTGTTCGTACGCCCGATGCAGTTTCGGTCTTGATTGGGCCGGAAGGGGGGGATTTGCGGGCGCCGAAGTTGAAAGGCTAACGGAAGCCGGCGCGGAAACGATCAGCCTTGGCCCGCGCATTCTCAGAACAGAAACAGCGGGGGGGCTGGCGGCCTTGAGCTTGATAGGCTATAGATGGGGGGGAGATTTAAAATGAGTAAAACTAAAAAAGGCTGGGCGTTGCCACCTTGGGGGGGTGTAAGGTCAACCAATATGATACTGATAGCGTGGTCACTCAGTTTATAGAAGCGGGCTATACCCTTGTTGATTTTCATGATAAGGCGGATGTTTATCTAATCAACACGTGTACTGTGACAAACCTCGCTGATCGCAAATCGCGCCAGATGATTAGGCGCGCTCATAAACTAAATCCCGAGGCCAAAGTGGTAGCCATGGGCTGTTTGGCCCAGGTGGCCCCGGATAAAATGGCGGCCCTGGAGGGGGGTATCGCTCCTGGTGGGAACATCAGGCCGAGACAGTATTGTGCAAAAAAAATTGAGGCGCTGGGGGGGCGGCCCGGTCCCGATAGGCTGATCGAGGATATTTTTCAAGTCCATGAATTCGAAGATCTTTCTGCTTTGGATTTTTCCGGCCGAACCAGGGCCGTTTTGAAGATCCAGGATGGCTGCGAACAGTTCTGCACCTACTGCCGCGTCCCCTACGCCCGCGGGCCGTCTCGCAGCAGGAATAGGGAAAGCGTTCTAGAACAGGTTCGGCTGCTTGTCGCCAATGGGTATCAAGAAATAGTACTCACAGGCATTCATTTAGCCTTTACGGCCGCGATTTAGGCAGCGGAACGGCGGATTTGGCCCAAATCACCGGGGGGGAGATAGCGGATATTCCGGGATTGGCCAGGCTGAGGCTTAGTTCGATTGACCCTTCTGAAGTAAGCGATCAATTGATAGATCTGGTGGCGAACCATCCCGTTTTATGTCGTCACTTTCACTTACCCCCCCTGCAAAGCGGGAGCGATGACATCTTAAGGCGCATGGGGCGCAGGTATTCTAGTGTTCAATTTCAGGACGTTGTGGCACTGATTCGCTCCCAAATTCCCAAGGTGGCCATTACCACTGACGTGATGGTTGGTTTCCCGGGCGAAACGGAACAAGATTTTACCAAAACGCGGCAGTTAAGCGAAAAACTAGCATTCAGCAAAATGCATGTTTTTCAATACTCCAGGCGGGCGGGGACTGCCGCTGCCGGATTTTCGCAGCAAGTTGCCCCTAATGTGAAGGAAAGCCGTAGTAAGTGTCTAATAAAAATAAGTGATACATCCGCTGAAGCATTTCATAAAACTTTTATAGGCAGCGAAGTCGATGTTTTGGTGGAACAAGCGGAAGCGGGGCATTTAATCGGCCATACCGATAATTATCTGCGTGTCCGTTTTAAGGCGGCACAAAACGCCGCCGTCGGGGAGATGGCTGCTGTTCGCATTACTGCCGCGGATGGGGAAGAAGTGCGCGGTGTGCTGCAAAAGAAGGATGGGAGGAACACAATGAGTGACTGTGTGTTTTGTAAAATCGCACGGGGAGAACTGCCCACAGAAATATTATTGGAAACAGATGATTTAGTGGCGTTTAATGATCTCAACCCGCAAGCGCCCACTCATATTCTGGTGATTCCCAAAAAGCATATCGCCAGTCTCGATCAGGCCAAGCGAGAAGATCGCGATTTGTTGGGCGCCCTACTTTTAGCGGTCCGGTCGCTGGCACAGCGGGAACAATTATCTGCTGGTTATCGTGTCGTCCTCAACATTGGTGCGCAGGGCGGGCAGAGCGTGCCCCATTTGCACTTCCATCTTTTAGGCGGCCGTTCGCTGCAGTGGCCTCCCGGTTGATTATTGACCACCGGCTCGGAATGCACTATAATGAGTATTGTATTATACCTGAAGCACGGGGGGGTGCATCAGGCGCTTGACGCAATCAGCATTGGAAGGAGGGATATACGTGGCAGAAATTAAAGTAGGCAAAAATGAGTCCCTCGATAATGCTTTGCGCCGTTTTAAAAGGCAGATTCGCATGTCAGGAGTTTTATCCGAGGCCAGAAAACGCGAGCATTACGAAAAACCAAGCGTAAGGCGGAAGAAAAAGTCGGAGGCTGCTCGCAAAAGAAAGTATCGTCGTTAAGGACTATAGCTCGATGTCGAAGGATGTCGAGCTTTCTTTCAAGAAAGCGGGTGATAATGTGGGGCGCTTTAGATTCCGACCCGGAATGGCTGTACTTTGTGTCGTGATTTTGTTAGCCGTTTATCAACCGGCCCCCCAGCCGCGGCTGTTGACCCGATTCCCGTCTATATTTTGCCTATCCAGGGTGAAATTGAGCCCGGTTTGGCCGCTTTCGTGGCCAGGGGCTTGGCGGTGGCCGAACGCAATGATGGCCTGGTGTTACTAGAAATCAATACCTTCGGGGGCCGTGTTGATGCTGCCACAGAGATTAAAGATTTGCTCGTTAAAGCAAGGGTTCCTGTTATTGCTTATGTCAGTGAACGGGCTTGGTCCGCGGGGGGGGCCTTGATAACGCTGTCCGCACCGCAGATTGCCATGGCACCAGGCAGCAGCGTGGGGGGGCTGCAGAACCCAGGCCCTTGGAAGAAAAGACGGTATCTGCCCTGCGCGCCGAATTTGAGGCAACAGCGGCGAGAAATGGGAGGGATCAGCGTTTAGGGGGGGCGGCCATGGTTGATGCGGACGTTGCTATTGAAGATCTGGTGGAGAAGGGCAAAATCTTAAGCCTATCCGCGGAGGATGCGCTAAAATGGGAGCTAAGTGATGTAACGGCGGGCAGCATCCATGAGGTCCTTACTTATTTCGGGTACAACAATTATGAGCCCATCCGCCTGAAACCCCCCCATTGGGCCGAAAGTGTAGCGCGCTTCCTAACTAATTCTACCGTCAGTTCGCTCCTGCTTACTCTGGGATTTTTAGGCTTGATTGTGGAAATTACGACCCCCCGGGTTGGGGAGTCCCCCCCGGAACGGGTGGTGTAATTTCTCTGGCGCTGTTTTTTTTGGGGGGCGGTATATTGTGGGTTTGGCCGGCTTTGAAGAAATCGGACTTTTTATTATTGGCTTATTTCTGTTGCTGTTGGAGATCTTTGTTATTCCCGGTTTCGGAATTACCGGGATCCTGGGCATTATCGCCGTTTCCGCCAGTATTCTGCTTGTATTCGGGGATTTCAGACTGGCTGTGATGAGCCTTGTAATTGCCTTATCGGTGAGTATTGCGGCCTTGATTTTACTCTGGCGGCGTTTGGGTAGGACCCGGTTTTGGCAGCGGCTGGTTTTGTCGCAGACCGGTTCTAAGGAAGAGGGTTATCAGGCTGGCGATAATTACCCCGATCTTTTGGGGCAGCGCGGCCGGACGCTTACACCGCTGAGGCCCGCGGGAACGCTCGTCATCGGTGAAGAACGCTATGATGTGATTTCGGAAGGCGGTTTTATTGCGTCTAATGCCTTAGTTGAAGTTGTTGCACTGGAAGGATCAAAGATTATTGTGCGGGAGATAAACTAAACAATTAACTTAAAAGGAGGTTTTCTGTATGACTTGGATTTACTTATTGGTTCTTATCATCGCGTTCCTGGCCGTTTTCTTCACTTTCGTACCCATCGGCTTGTGGATCTCCGCCATTGCAGCCGGAGTAGATGTGGGAATCATAACGCTTGTGGGTATGCGTTTGCGCCGCGTGGCGCCGAGCAGAATCATCTTGCCCTTTATTAAGGCGCAAAAAGGCGGTGTGGAGACTACCATTGATAAGCTGGAAGCGCACTTTTTGGCCGGCGGTAACGTCGATAACGTAGTGGATGCACTGATCGCTGCCCATCGGGCCGACATACCCCCCCTACCGTTTGAAAGGGCCGCGGCGATTGATCTGGCGGGTAGAAATGTTCTGGAAGCGGTGCAGATGAGCGTCAACCCCCCCAAGGTTATTGAAACGCCCCTTATTTCCGCTGTTGCCAAAGACGGCATTGAGCTGAAGGCAAAAGCACGTGTTACGGTGCGCGCCAACATAGAACGCCTTGTGGGCGGAGCGGGTGAAGCTACCGTGATTGCCCGGGTCGGTGAAGGTATTGTAACAACGGTGGGTTCCAGTGTCAGCCACGCTGAAGTTCTGGAGAACCCCGATAAGATATCTAGGGTTGTCTTGAATAAGGGTTTAGATTCGGGGGGGACCGCGTTTGAAATTCTATCTATAGACATCGCCGATGTGGACGTGGGCAGAAACATCGGCGCACGGCTGCAGATGGACCAAGCGGAAGCGGATAAAAATATTGCTCAGGCGAAAGCGGCCGAACGTCGCTTCGCGGCACAAGCTCGCGAACAGGAAATGAAAGCGGCCACGCAAGAGATGCGGGCGCGCGTTGTCGAAGCTGAGGCAGAGGTGCCCAAAGCATTGGCGGAGGCCCTGCGCGAGGGTAATCTGGGCGTGATGGATTATTACGGCATGCAAAATGTCATGGCCGACACCGAGATGAGAAAAAGAATCGGTGATGAGCAGACAGATGATGGCCCCCCCGCACCGGCGATGACGAATTGCGGTAGGTGAGCTAAGTGAATTTATCTGCAGCGTTAGTAGTTTATGTTCTTGTGGCCGTGATCAGCGGCGTGATCAGAAAGTTAGCGGAAAACAAAGAGGCCGACCAGCGGCAATTGGACCGCACCCGCGATATGCGTGATCGTGCAGTGCCATTTGACGAAATGGACTCGGCTGTGGAGATTTTGCTGATGCTGATGGTGGCGCCGACGGAGATGGCCACGTCGACGATTCGGGCCCGGGATCGGCCGTAAAGGGGGCGCCGGGTATTTTCGGGGGAAATGGAATTTGGCTCCGGCGGCTGGGATGAAGAGCCTGCGCAGCCGGAACGGCCCTCCGGGCGTACACCGAGACGCCAATGGCGGCCTAATATGGCTGAAGCAGTAATTATGTCGGAGATTCTCAGGCAGCCTCGAGCCAAAAGGCCCTGGCCCCAGCGCTAATAAGAAGTGACGTTTAAGGTTAGACCTGCATCGCGGGGGGGTCTAACCTTTTTAGATTGCATAAATT